>Ga0208563_1000114_pt1 | contig 89745 bp, 97 predicted proteins | sample June2015DPH_17_1_2_FD_184717 | JGI IMG/M metagenome (GOLD analysis project Ga0208563, IMG submission 184717) | Peatland microbial communities from SPRUCE experiment site at the Marcell Experimental Forest, Minnesota, USA - June2015DPH_17_150... | ecosystem: Environmental > Terrestrial > Soil >... | reverse complement strand
ATCAGATTCTGGTGTGAAGACAAATTGATCGATGTCCAAAGAATCAAAAACTCTGACTTGAAAGGTGTGCACTTTTAAAGTTTAAACAGTGCACTTTTAAATTTTAGCTAACACCCCTACTAATTCCACCATGCCCGCCCCCACTTTTGTGGATCGCAAGAGATTAAGAAAGAAATCTCTGAAAAAGCTCAGGTTGACACAGACAGCCGGGTGTTCAAAGGCTTTAGCAAGCGGCCTCGATTAAATTTTATGGGGAACCATCGCTGCCCTTGAAATGGAGCCAGAAGAAGCTAAGAACTTATGAGGTGAGATCCTTTATCCTAAGGGGGCCGCTCTAAAGCCTTTCCAACCCGCCTCTCTGTGTCTTGGGGTTGGCGGAAGGGATTTTCAGAGATCTCAGCCCAAAGGTTCCTTGGGCGAGCCGCTCGGAAAGACTTCATCGGCCGCACCTCTTTTGAGGGTGGGCACGTTGGTTTCAAGGCATGCAGGGGAATCCCTGAGACTGCATCGGCCTGTTACCCAATCCATCCTAACTGTCGGCCTTATGAAGTCTGGAGGAGTGGTTTGCCCAAGGGACAAAAGCACGCATTAAGAAAAACTGGGGGTGGGCAAGAAAGGGGGGAGTATTGACATAAGGATTAATATAAAATAATATTATTTGGTTTTCTTCATGTGAAAGGGGTCTGATATGGAAAAGAAGTATCTGTTTTCCCCTGGGCCAACGATGCTTCCGCCGGAAGTACTTCTCAAGATGGCAGAACCCATCATGCACCACCGGGAACCAGAGTTTGAAAAAATCTTTGCTGAGATCAGGGAGGGGCTGAAATATCTTTTTCAGACAAAAAATGAGGTGTTGATCTTTACCTCTTCTGGAACGGGTGCCATGGAAGGAGCGGTCTCTAACATCCTCTCCAAAGGGGACAAGGCCCTGGTGGTTCGTGGAGGAAAGTTTGGTGAGAGATGGGGAGAGATCTGCAAGGCTTATGGAATTGAGTTTATTCCTATTGATGTGGATTGGGGAAAGGCAGTGGATCCAAAACAGATTCAAAAAGCATTGGAATCGAATCCCTCCATTCGAGCGGTTTACACTCAGGCCAGTGAAACTTCGACCGGTGCAAGACATCCTATCCCTGAAATTGCGGAGATCGTAAAAAAATATGAAGAGACTCTCATCGTTGTCGATGCCATTACGGGAGTTGGTGTGTTCAATATCCCGATGGATGCGTGGGGGATCGATGTGCTGATCAGTGGTTCTCAAAAGGCCTTGATGCTCCCACCCGGACTTGCCTTTGCGGCTTTAAGCGATAAGGCATGGAAGTTTGTGGAGCGATCAAACTTGCCCAAATTCTATTTTGACTTTAAAAAAGAATTGAAATCTACCCAGAAAAATCAGAATTCCTTTACACCGGCCATCTCCTTATTTGTGGGGTTAAGGGAATCACTCAATCTGATTCGAAGAGAAGGTCTGGAGGCAGTATTTCAACGCCATGAAAAATTAGCGGAGGCCACCCGTGCGTCGATGAAGGCGTTAGGTCTTGAGCTCTATGCTCCTGATTCACCGAGCAATGCTGTCACCGCCGTCAAAGTTCCAGAGGGAATATCGGGAAATAAATTAAAGAATTTGTTTTTTGAGAAGTTTGGAATCACCGTCGCAGGAGGCCAGGATCAGGCAAAAGGCAAGATTATTCGAATTGCCCATCTGGGATATTATGGGCGTCTGGACATGGTGATGGTCATTTCAGCCCTGGAGATGCTTTTGAAGGAAATGGGCTATAAATTTGAACTGGGAACGGGTGTGAAGGCAGCCGAAGAGATCTTGATGAAATGAAGAGAGGCCAGATGGTTTGAGGTAATGTGAGATGGAAGAGATTAAAAAAGTTTTAGTCAGCGATCCTTTATCAAAGAAGGGACTGGAAATATTAGGAAGAGCAAAGAACCTGAAATACGACCTTAAACCAGGACTTTCTCCGGAAGAATTGAAAAAAATTATTCCAGAATATGATGGGATCATTATCCGAAGCGAGACGAGATTAAAGGCCGATGTTATCGAAGCAGGGGTACGATTGAAAGTGATCGGAAGGGCAGGGATTGGTTTAGACAATGTGGATCTTCCCGCGGCGACGAAGAAGGGAATCGTAGTGATGAATACTCCTCAGGAGAATGCCATTGCCGCGGCAGAGCACACGATTGCTATGATCCTTTCTATTTCGAGGAAGATTCCCCAGGCAACGGCTTCGATGAAAGCCGGTAAGTGGGAAAAGAAAAAGTTTATGGGAGTGGAGCTTTATAATAAGACCCTTGGGCTGGTCGGTATTGGAGTCATTGGGACGATCGTTGCTGATCGTGCAAGGGGTCTGAAGATGAAGGTCATCGGTTATGACCCATATCTTTCAAAAGAGATAGCAGAGAAGAAAGGGGTTGACCTGGTTTCATTGGATGAATTGCTGAGCCGGTCTGATTTTATCACTGTCCACACTCCCCTAACGGAGGAGACCAGGAATCTCATTGATAAAAATGCCTTCGACAAGATGAAGGACGGTGTGATTATGATCAATTGTGCCCGCGGGGGAATCATCGATGAGAAGGACCTTCAAGACGCCATTAAGGGAGGGAAGGTGGCTGGGGCAGCGTTAGATGTTTTTGAGAAAGAGCCAGCCATCGGAAACCCTCTTCTTGAATTAGAAGAGGTGGTTAGCACCCCACATCTGGGAGCCTCCACTGGAGAGGCCCAGGAGAATGTATCGATCGCCATTGCCCAACAGATTGTTGATTATTTAACTTTGGGAGAGGCTCGCAATGCAATCAATATGCCTGCAGTCAGCCCGGATATCCTTCCTTTCTTAAGACCCTATCTCCGGCTGGGAGAGCAGTTAGGGAGCTTTTTAGGTCAGATTTCTAATTACGCCATTGAAGAAGTGCTGATCGAATATCACGGCGAGGCAGTCGAATATGGGACAAAACCAATTACGATTTCAGTCTTAAAAGGCCTCCTCACACCTTTTGTCGGGGAGACCGTGAACTTTGTCAATGCCCCGGTCATGGCGAAAGAGAGGGGGATAAGAATCACAGAGTCTACCAGTGCTGAGGCAGAAGATTTTGCGAGTTTAATTGCCATCACTGCCCGATCGAAGATGGAACAAAATTATATTGCGGGGACCCTCTTCGGAAGGAAAGAATTACGGATCGTCAAACTCAATGATTTTTTCATTGAAGCCATTCCGGAAGGATATATTCTGTTAGTGAATAATTATGACAAGCCCGGGGTGATCGGGAATCTTGGGAATGCGTTGGGAAGTAGAAATATCAATATTGCGACGATGCAGTTTGGGCGCGATCAAATGGGTGGCAATGCGATCTCACTGCTTCATCTGGATGCCCCCTTGCCACCGGGGATCCTGGGCGAGATTTTGAGGTTGCCGAATATCATCTCGGTTCGTCAAATTCAATTATAGCGGCTGATGAAAAATACCCATCTGCGGCGTTACCCTCATCCTTCGTCACTGCGGCGTACTTCGATTGTACGTCTCATTCCTATGGATTTCGGGTGCCTTGCATCTGGGCATTTTTGCTCAGCCTTTAAAAGATGGGTTTACCATTTACTAATTTTTGAAGAAGTGGAGGGCTGATATAGAATGGCCAACGTCGTCATCGTCGGAGCTCAATGGGGAGACGAAGGGAAAGGGAAGATTGTCGATTTGTTGACCCAGTATGCCGATCTCGTGGTGAGGTTCCAAGGGGGGAATAATGCTGGGCACACGATCGTTTTAAAAGGGGAAAAATTTGTAGTCCATCTCATCCCTTCAGGTATCCTTTACGAAGACAAAAAATGCATTATCGGTAATGGGGTGGTGTTGGACCCGGCTGTGCTGATTGAAGAGATTGATGAGATCAAAAAGAGAGGGTATTTCAAAGATGACTCTCAGTTAATGATCAGCGAGGGAACCCACCTCATCCTCCCCTATCATCGGAGAATTGATGTTGCCAGAGAAAAAACTTTCAAAATTGGCACCACAGGAAGGGGGATAGGTCCTGCATATGAAGATAAGGTGGTTCGTTGTGGGATTCGGGTGGTTGACCTTATGGATAAAAAGGTATTTCGAGAAAAGTTAGAAGCAAATCTCATCCAGAAGAATGTCTATTTGACGCAAGTATTAAAGGAGAAAGGTTTTGAGTTCTCAGAAATTTTTGATGAATACCTTCAATATAAGAATCGACTTGAAAAATATGTGAAGAATACGTCGCTCATCCTTCATGAAGAAATTGAAAAAGGGAAGCACGTCCTATTTGAAGGAGCGCAAGGAGCCCTGTTAGACCTGGATCACGGCACCTATCCCTATGTGACCGCCTCGAATACGGTGGCAGGAAATGCCTGTGCAGGTTCAGGAATTGGTCCTACGATGATCAATTCCGTGATCGGGATAGCAAAGGCCTACACTACCCGAGTCGGGGAGGGACCCTTCCCTACAGAACTTCAAGATGAATTGGGGGAGAAAATTCGTCAAAGGGGAGGAGAATATGGTGCAACCACAGGGAGACCGAGGAGATGCGGTTGGTTCGATGCAGTAGTGGTCAACCATTCCATCCGGGTCAACGGCATCCGGGAGATGGTGATTACCAAATTGGATGTCTTAAATGATTTTGATACGATCAAGATTTGTGTGGGGTATCGTGCGGATGGGAAGATCTTTTACCATGTTCCTTCTAACTTCGAAACATTGAAAAACTCTGAACCCGTCTATGAAGAGTTGAGCGGATGGAAAACCGAAATAAAAGGAGTGAGAAACTTTAAAGACCTTCCCCGTAATGCAAAGCGTTATATCCGGAGAATTCAAGAGTTGATTAATACAAAGATTACGATGATTTCTGTTGGTTCAGAAAGAGATGAGACCGTCGAGGTTAAAAACCCCTTTTTGAAGAAATCTCTTAAAAGGTAGTTCTCCATTTTTACTTGACAATTCAATAAGTTTTCTCTTACTCTGGACGGGAGGGCCGTTAACTCAGGAGGTAGAGTATCTGCCTTTTAAGCAGAGAGTCGCTGGTTCGAGTCCAGTACGGCCCACCAAACAAACAAAATTGGAAAACTGGAATTATGGAATGATGGAATAATGGGTTTTTGAAAAAGCTTGGTTTACCCAGTATTTCATTCTTCCAATATTCCATTATTCCGGTTGATTTTGTCCCCATCGTCTAGTCGGCCAAGGACACCGGCCTTTCACGCCGGCAACAGGGGTTCGAATCCCCTTGGGGACGCCAAATGATTTTTCAAGCGCTGAGAAAAGGTTCATAAACCTCAGCGATAAAGGCCATCTTTAGGATGGCTTTTTTTATATTATCTTTACTCCAAGTCTTTTTTATGTTATGGAAACATAAAAATTGCCTCATGGTTGAATGGCCCTGATTTATGGGAACGTCGTTCCAGACAAAATGGAAATGGGTTTTGTTTCTCTGCATCTTGGCAGGATTCGTTTTCTTCTTCACCTATCAATACAACTCCCGAATATGGACTCAAGTAATAAAACTTTATTATCTCTACCAGGATCACGAAGAATTTAAGAAGGTTATCTCCTCCTATGGAGCTTATGCTCCTCTGGTTTTTATCCTCCTCCAAATTATACAAGTGGTTATCGCCCCTATCCCTGGAGGGGCAATTGAATTCTTGGGAGGTGTCATGTTTGGGGTAAAGGCCGGTTTAATTTATTCTATGATTGGTCTGATATTAGGGTCTTGGTTGGCCTTCAGTCTAGCAAGGATTTTTGAGAAGGTTGCGGTTGAAAAATTTGTTTCAGAAAAGACAAGAAAAAAATTCGATTATTTGGTCGAACATGAGGGAGTCATTCTCAGTTTTATCCTTTTTTTACTCCCGGGTTTTCCGAAGGATGCCCTTTGTTACATTTTGGGCCTGACCCCCATGCACTTGGGGATTTTTCTGATCATTTCTACAATTGGAAGGATACCCGGAACATTGATGGCGACTCTTCAGGGGACGAAGGCTTTCGAACATCAGTATTACACCTTTGGGATCCTTTTGGGGGGATCTGCCTTGGTGATTCTAATCTTTTATATCTACCATGAGGAAATTCATAATCTGGTAAAAAAATTAAAAGGGGAAAGAAGAAAAGAGTTTTAGGGAGCGAAAATGGCACCAGCGGTAAAAGAGGATAAGGGAGGAAAATGGTCTTCTGATCTTGTTTTAGATCTCTATTCAAGTCTTTTAACGGAGATCTGGGAGGTTGTGTCGGCGTTGATCGGCGAAGCCATTTTGGCATTTCTTTTTACCTTGGCCATTCGAAAACTTGGAGAGAAGTACCCCTTTTTGATTTCTCTGAAGGTCTCTGAAGATGGCATTTCATTGGATGGAGGGAGAGAGGATTGCCGAACCGTTGCCCCGGTAGAGATTCATCGGGGTTTTCAAAGCCTAATCAACCATCTCTCCCATCTTTTTTCGGCCCTGGCAGAAGGGGTGATCAACAAGGAACTCTTTCCAAAAGTCTTCCCTAAGGTCAAAGAGGCCGAACGAATTATTTCTCAAAAATAGGGGAGGAGACATCGGTGAGGTTGATTTTTAAAAATCTGAACGTTCTTCGTTCTACCATCAATGCGATCAGCACGAGCATTGAGATCAAGGAGATCGTCGAATCAGCCGGAACCAATCTCCCCAATTTATTTGACTTCTCTTCCTTTGGAGTATTTTGGAAGGAGGATCTCCTCCTCTTCCTTTACCAAGAAGAATCCTGTCCCCCTTCCTTCACCCAAGAGGTGGTGAGGAACATGGTTAAAGTCTTTTCAATCTTGGGAGAGGAGCCCATTAATGCCGACCGAATTGCCCTTCAAGTAGAAAAAAGGAAGCTAAGGCCCAAACAGATGATGATGGATCCAAAAGCGGCCTTGAAGTCCCACCTCACTTTGCCGTTGACCGTGGAGGGGGAGATCTTAGGATGCATTTCTCTCAACAGTGATCAACCCAATGCCTTCGATGCCCAAGATCTACAATTCCTTTCTGTCATCGGATACCAGATGGCAGCGACCTTAAAACATTTTCAAAGATTTAGTACGATCAAAAACATTGCCATTTATGATACCCTGACCGGTCTTTATAATCGGAGATATTTCGAGGAGAGACTGGGAGTAGAAGCCCAAAAATCTTTTTACGGTGGCACTTCCCTTTCTTTGGTGATGGTAGATATTGACCTTTTTAAGAAAGTGAATGATACCTTTGGGCATACCGAGGGAGATCAGGTCCTTGGCAAAATTTCTTCCCTATTGAAAACTTCGGTTCGAAAGAAAGATACCGTCGCTCGTTATGGAGGTGAAGAGTTCATTTTGATATTGCCAGAGGCTGGCTTGGAAGAGTCTTTTGTCATTGCGGAGCGCATTCGGCGGTTAGTTGAAAACACCCCCTTCGAAGTGGGGCAGGCTCAAGTCAATTTAACCCTTAGCATGGGGATCTCCAATTTCCCGAGTCATCGGGCGAAGTCGAAAGAAGAATTGGTAAAGATGGCAGACCAGGCGCTCTATGACGCCAAAAGGGGCGGACGGAATAAAGTTTGTATTTTTGCAGGAAAATCTGCTCAATGGACTGTCCCGACTTAGCAAAGGAGTTGGAAACAGGAGATGGATCTATTTAGCCGAGGAGGTCAAGAAATGAGGACATTCAAAAGAATTTTAATTTTCGCTTTTATTGCTGTGTTACTTATGCTGGAGGCAAATCACTTGATGGCTCAGGGACCTTATTCCATTCTCACTGGTAAAGTAGTGGGGATTCGGGCGAGGATGTGGTTGGATGTGGAGAGTGAGACAGATAAAGCCATTGTCAATTTTAGGATTGGACATAAGACTGTCTACATTCCCCATCGATACCCCAATTCTGGGGAGAAAGTGAAAGTGGAATATTTAATACAGCGGGGAACCCCAGTAGCGTTTACGGTCAACATCTTGGAAGGATCAAAGTAAAGATGAGATGGTTACTTTTTTAGGGGATCCTTTTCTCTTTCACAAAAAAGGCACACCCAGAAGGTGTGCCTTTTTTATGGAGCAGATTTTCCAATACGCCTAAATTACTTCTTTGGTGCAGCCTTTGGGGTAGACACTTTGATCATGACAGCGATCATCTTGTCCATTTCCTTTTTGTACTCGATGCCGACATTCATTCCCGCCTTCAGATCCTCAAATTTAAGAGCCTCCTTGCCCTTGGTAATCTTTGTATCAGCGGTGGCAGCAAAAGTTTTCTCCACCTTCCCCTTGGCAACAACAATGCTCTTTGCCATTGTATCCACACTCTTAATTTCACCACTGAACTTATCCATTTTAACAGGCGCGGTGGCGGCTGGTGCAGCTGGAGCAGGGGTTGTTGCTGCCTTTGGAGGAGCTGCTGCGATGGCTCCAGAGATAAAAGCTACCAAAGTAAGCAGGACTACTAACAGAATCGTCTTTTTCATTTAATTTCACCTCCCTTCTAATTAAGTTTACACATATAATAGCAAAATCGGTGCCAAAGAAAGTTACAAGAAAATATTTTTAAGTATATGAATTTATAAGATAAAATATTTTAAGAGAAATTTTGTGAGGAAGGGTATGTTGTAAAATTCAACACAATAACTGCAGGGTGTTGTAAAAATCTACACATCTTCTTTCTCTAATATTTTATAGAGAGTTGTTCGATCAATACCCAAAATTTCAGAGGCTTTCTTTTTATTCCCTCCGGTTTCTTCAAGCACCTTTAACACATATCTTTTTTCTAACTCTCTTAATGACAATGGCTTTTCAGGAATTAGAATCTCTGGGCCCTTGGTTTCTTCGGATGTCTTCTTAGGGAGGTCTTCAGGAAGGATAATGGGATGAATCGAAAAAATGACTGCTCTTTCTATGGTGTGCTCCAATTCACGGACATTCCCTGGCCAGGAGTATTGGGTGAGTATTTCGAGGGCTTCTGGTGAGATATGAGAGATATTCTTTTGATTCTCTTCAGAAAATTTCTGTAGAAAATGGTTAGCCAATGAGGGGATATCTTCTTTCCTTTCCCTCAAGGGGGGAAGGGTGATTGTTACAACATTTAGTCGATCGAAGAGGTCCTCCCTGAATTTTCCGCTTTTCACGAGGGGTTCTAATGGTTGATTTGTAGCCGCAATGATCCGGATATCCACTTTAATACTTTCCGTTCCTCCCACCCTTTTGATTTCATGTTCCTGTAGAAATCTTAAAAGCTTCGATTGCATCGAAAGGTTGAGATTACCCACTTCATCAAGGAAGAGGGTTCCACCATCCGCCTCCTCCAAGAGGCCCCGTTTGGCAGAGGAGGCTCCTGTGAAAGCTCCTCGAACATGGCCAAATAACTCGCTTTCTATTAACGTTTCTACCAATGAAGCACAATCGACAGGGATGAAGGGTCGGTTATTTCTTTGGCTATTGTAATGGATAGAACGGGCAATGAGTTCTTTTCCCGTTCCTCTCTCTCCACAGAGGAGAACCGTGGACTTTGTATCCGCCACTTTAGCGATGGTTTTATAGACTTGAAACATTTGATGGGTTCGTCCAATGACATTTTTAAATTGATACTTTTCCAGAAGTTCCTGTCGATAAAATTTGTTTTCTTGGATAAGCCTTCTCTGCTCCAAGGCCCTGTGGACGGTGAATTTGATCTCATCCAGTTTAAAAGGTTTGCTGATGTAGTCGTAAGCTCCTTCACGGATGGCCTCGATGGCGGTCTCAATGGATCCGAAGGCGGTGATCATGATTACAGTGGTGTCCGGAGCATTCTTTTTGAAGAACCGAAGCACTTCCATCCCGTCTTTCTCACCCATCCGCACATCGGTGATGACGATGTCAAAAAGGGTGTCCCTCCCCTGAGCGATGGCTTCTTCACCGCTTAAGGCAGTGGAGACTTCATACCCTTCTTTAGAAAGCACTTCTTTTAAGAGGTCGATGGTGACCGGATCGTCATCCACGACCAAGAGACGAGCTGATGTTTTGTTCATCGGTTTTATTTCTTTCAAAAATGGGAATGGAAATGAAAAACGTGCTTCCCTTCCCCACCTCGCTTTCGACATCTATTCTTCCAGAGTGCTCTTTTATGATCTTTTCACAGATCGCCAACCCCAATCCAGTACCTTCTCCCATCTTTTTTGTGGTGAAGAAGGGATCGAAGATTCTCTTTTTTGATTCCTCGGTGATTCCGATTCCGGTATCGGTAATTGAGATTTCCAACCATCTCCCATCCTCTGAGGAGAGTGGAGGGGAAACTTGCCGGGTCTTGATCGTCAACACTCCTCCTTGGGGCATGGCGTCTAAAGCATTGGTGATCAGGTTAAGGAAGAGGGTTTGGAGATGGGTGGAATCCCCTAAGATGGGAGGAAGATCCGGGGAGAGGGTGATAGAAAATCTCACATTTCGTGCGAGAAACCAGGGTTCACTTAAATGGATCAATTCTTCCAGCACTTCATTCACATCCAGAGACCTTAATTGGGGTTTAGGTTGTCGGGTGAAGGAGAGGAAACTTTTAACTGAATCGGCCAGACGGTCCAGTTGCGATTCGATAATTTTGAGTCGATCTCGATCTTTGGGTTGAAGATTCCCATCCTGCAGAATGAGCTGAATATAGCCAGAGATTGAGTTCAGGGGGGTTCCGATTTGATGGGCCATGGTGGCGGTGACTTGCCCCACGGCGGCGAGTTTTTCAGATTGACTTAATTGCCTCTGAGATTCAAACAGGGCTTCGTTGAGAAGCCTCAGTTCTTCGTTGCTTTTTGCCAATTCCGAAGTAGCCGCCTCGATTTTTCTTGTCAGCTCTTCGTTAAACTGGTTGACCTGAGCCAAGAGTTGAACATTCTGTTCATGGGTTTCTCGGATCGTCTTGAGCATTCGATTGAAATTCCTTCCCAATTTTCCCAGTTCATCTTGACTTTGAATATGGGCTTCTGCCTCCAGATCGCCCTTTTCTGCCTTGGACATCGCCTCCACTAATTTCTGGATCGGATTCCCAACCAGTTTCCCAAAGAGAAGGGTCAGTGTGATCAAGATGGCAAGGACACTGGACAGGGTCAAGATAATAGCCCGATCTCTCTTTTGGCTCAAATAGCTTTGAGCCTCATCCAAAGAACTGACCACTTGAATTCCACCGATCACTTTTGTCCCAAAATGGAAGGGGACGATTACCTCCAGCCATTTTTCATGTTCCACGTCACGGAATGAGGAGATAGGTTTATCCATCTTCAGACGATTGATCTGATCGTTGGACAAAGTGATGGTCGTCCGGGGGACATCCTTAAAATTAGAAACGACAACTTCCCATCCATGGGCAGAAAAGACAAAGACATTAATTTCCATGAGGCTGGGTCGACTCAATAGCCAGTCCTCGACTTCATCTCGGATGTAGGGGAGGTTATCTTTAATCGCTTGATCCGGGATCGAGGCATCGATCTGCTTTGCAAAATACAGATTCCGTTCCAAATAGAGGTCGAACTGAGCCTTCTGGGAGAGATGGAAGTCTAAGTAACTGGACAGGGAGAGGACTCCAGCGACAATGAGGACGATGAGAAAAGTAATCTTCGTCTTCAGTCCAATTTGGGGGATCCTTTGATGGATCAGGGATCTGACCCATCGGACGGAAAGGGAGAACAGAAGGGTGGGAGTTGATTTGTCTATTTCCATATCTATTTTTTGGAGAGAGACATCTCAGTTCCGGCTCTTTTTCGCTCAATCACTTTGACCAAAATCACTCCGATCTCGAATAAGAGATACATAGGGACTCCCATTAAACTCATGTTAAAAACATCCGGGGTCGGTGTGACGACAGCCGCTATGATCGCAATGAGGAGGATAGCATACTTCCGGTTTCGGGTCAAAAATGCGGCATTCACGACTCTGAGGTAACTCAATAAAGCAAGGATCAGGGGAAGTTCGAAGGTCAACCCAAATCCAAAGATGAAAACAGCGCAAAAGGAAACATATTTCCCCGCCGAGATCATTGGTTTGATATGGGCGGATTGATACCCTAAGAGAAACTTAACGCCATTTGGCAACGCGACGAAGAAACAAAAAGATGCACCGAGATAAAAAAGCAAGATAGAGACAAGGAGAAAAGCACTTCCCGAACTCAATCCCTTCGAGCGAAAGAGAGGGGAGAAGGCCTTCCATATCTGGTAGAAAATGACAGGGATGGAAGAGAATAGGCTGGTATAAAGGGTCAGTTTGAGTAGCGAGAAAAAAGCCTCTGGAATAGAATAGGCTACTAGGTCAGTTTCAAGGGTTTTTTGACAGAGATAGCCCAACAGCTCCTTTGAAATGGGGAAAATGATAATCCCACATAGAATGATCGCAATGATGATCTGAAGAAGACCTTTTCGCAACTGGGTCAGTGCCTGGAAGATCTCTTCTCTCTTTATTACCTTTCCAAGCCCTTTGCCTCGAAGGATCATGGAGGTAATGTAACATAAAACGATTTCTTCTGAAAGCGTTTGGTTTAATCCATGCGAGAATAGGAGAGAGAGCGAAGTGGGATTTTGGCATCCCATTCATTAAAATCTCTCTTTGTGTAACAACAGGGTTGACAAAGATTTAAAACAGAGATAAAAGAAAAAGATTATTGATGTCTGCCTGCCGCAGGCATGTTCCGAAGATGAAATTGAAAGTCGGCATCACCTATAACCTCAAAAAAGATTTTTCTCAGGGAGAAAATCAGCCAGTTGATTTTTTGGAGGAGTTTGATTCCGAGGAGACGATCGATGCCATTCGAAAGGTTCTGGAGAGCGAAGGGCACGAAGTGATCAAACTGAGTGGAGACACTGGTTTGATCGATCGGTTAAGGCAGGCATCGGTCGATATCGTATTCAACATTGCAGAAGGCCTTCAAGGTCGAAACCGAGAAGCCCACATTCCGGCTCTCTTAGAATTTTTAAATATCCCTTATACTGGCTCTGATCCCCTCACCCTCTCCCTCACTTTGGATAAGGCCATGGCAAAGAGGGTTGTGATGAGCCAAAATATCCCGACCCCACGATTTAAAAAAGTAGAGAGGATGGAGGATCTCGATGGGTTAGACCTTCGTTACCCCCTTTTCGTCAAGTTATGTTACGAAGGGTCGAGCAAGGGGGTTCGTTTGGATTCAAAAATTTTGGACCCTCAATCCTTGGAAAAGAAGACCAGAGATCTCTTAAAAACTTATGATTCCCCCCTTATCGTGGAGGAATTTGTCAAAGGTCCAGAGTTCACGGTGGGCATCCTCGGCAACGAAGATCCTTTTGTCCTCGGTGTCATGCAGATTGAGATCAAGGGAAAACCTCCGGAAGAATCCATTTACTCTTTGGAAATCAAGAGGGAGTGGGAAGAAAAAGTACGGTACCATTGTCCTCCCTCGATTGGCCAAGATCTCTTAAAAAAGATTGAGGAGGTGGCCCTCCGATCCTATCGGGCCTTAGAGTGCCGAGACGTTTCTCGGGTGGACATCCGAGTAGGGGAGGACCATACCCCTTACTTTTTAGAGATTAATCCCCTTCCAGGCCTTTCTCCTGTTTATGGAGATCTCGTGATTATGGCGAGGAGCACGGGATGGGATTATGCCAGGCTGGTAAAAACTATTTTCCATCATGCCCTGAAGCGGTATGGATGGATGAAGTAATCCATTCAGGATGAATCGAACAGAGCAGAACCTCCACGAGATTATCTTGAGAAATTTTAAGGAGGCAGTCGTCTTTGCCGACGCCCAAGAGCGAATTCAAATCTTCAATTTCATCGCAGAGAAGTATTTCCAGGTCAGCGGAAAGAAGGTGCTGGGAAAGAGGTTGGAGAGGGTCATTTCTTATAAAAATATCAAGAAGCACTTTGATTTAGTTTACGAGAAGAGAGAAAGTAATCACGATGTGGAGCTGGCGATCCATGTTCCCCCTGCCCCTTCTTCAGACCAGGAGACCCGGATCCTTCATTGTAGCTTTTACCCCATTTTTGATAAGAAAGGGGCAATGTTTTTGGGCTGTTTGGCAACCTTTGCAGATATCACGGAGAAAGGTTTGCTCCTGAGGGAGATCAGCAAGAGTCGGGATCTTTCCACCATCGGAATGCTGGCAAGATGGATGGCCCATGAGATTCGAAATCCATTGAGTTCTTTGAACATCAATATTGAATTATTGAGAGAGGAGTTGGGAGGGGAAGTCCAGCTCTCCCAGAAAGAAGAGATTCATTCCCTGATCAATTTTATCAGTTACGAAACGCTCCGATTGGAGAATAATCTGAAAGAATTTTTAGATTTCAATCGTCTCCCTCCTCTGAAATTTGAATGGATTCAATTGAATGAAGTATTGGACTCAGTGGTTCGACTTTTAAGACCAGATGCCCAAATAAAAAATGCGAGGATTGAAACCCATTTTCAAAAAAAGTTGCCCATGCTGAAGATTGATGTCAGCCAATTCAATTTGGCTATTTCGAATCTCCTCATCAACAGCATTCAGGCGGTCTCCGAAAAAGGGGAAATCCATCTCTTCACCCGGGGATCCAAGAAAAATGTCTTCATCATCATCCAAGATAATGGGGTGGGGATCTCTAAAGAGCATCTCCCCAAGATCTTCGATTTTATGTTCAGCACCAAGCCCATGGGGTCAGGATTGGGGCTCTCGATTGCCAAAAAGATTATTTCAGACCATCACGGAGAGATCTCTGTGAAAAGTGAGGTCAATAAAGGATCCGTCTTTAAAATACGAATTCCCCTTGGTCAGAAGGTGATCTGAGAAAGATGGAGAAGAAAGTTATTTTAATTGTGGAGGATGACCCCACTGTTGGGGAGAGCCTCCGTCATTTGTTGAAAAAGAAGGGTCACGAAATCCTCCTGGCCTCGAATGGGAAAGAGGCCCTCCAACTTTTTCGGCATGAGATCGTTGATCTGGTAATTACCGATGTGGTCATGCCGAAGATGGATGGGATCGAACTTTTAGAAGCCGTAAAGGGTCTGAACCCGGAGACCGAAGTGATCGTCATTTCTGCCCAAGGGACGATTGAAAAGGCGGTTCAGGCGATGAAATTGGGCGCCTTCGATTTTATCGAAAAACCGATCAACCCCAGGGTCATCTCATTGTTAGTGGAGAGGGCGTTGGAGAAACAGACGCTGATCCTCCAAAATCGAGATTTACGCTCCAGATTAGAAGACAAGTTCCATTTCAAAAACATTATCGGAAGAAGTGAGAAGATGGTAAAAATCTTTGAACTCATCCATCATATTGCCCCCTACGATAGTTCTGTTCTCATCATCGGCGAGAGCGGGACAGGGAAAGAACTGATTGCCAATGCCATTCATTATAATAGTCCGCGGGCCTCCATGCCCTTCATCAAGGTGAGTTGTGCTTCGTTAAGTGAGGGGATTATTGAGAGTGAACTTTTCGGTCATGAGAAGGGGGCCTTCACCGGGGCGATTGCTTCTCGAAAGGGTCGATTTGAATTGGCCCATCAAGGGACCCTCTTTTTGGATGAGGTGGAAGATATTCCTCCTGCTACTCAGATCAAACTTTTACGGGTCCTCCAGGAAGGCGAATTTGAAAGGGTAGGGGGGAATAAGACAAACAGAGTGAATATTCGAATCATCGCGGCAAGCAACCGAGATCTCCAGGAAGCAGTTAAGGAGGGGGTATTTCGAGAGGATCTCTATTATCGCTTGAATGTGGTGAATATCAAGCTTCCTTCATTGAGGGACCGGAGGGATGATATCCCTTTTCTTATCAATTTTTTTATAGAGAAATATAATCAGAAATATCATATGAAGGTGAAAGGAATCTCTCAGAAGGCCATGAACCTCCTGACCGATTACCAATGGACTGGAAATGTGAGGGAGTTGGAGAATACCATTGAGTCCATTTTAGTCATCAACAGCCCAGAGGTGATTGATATCCAGCATCTTCCGCAAGAAATCCGAGATCTTAAAGAGAGACTCGAGGTGATTCCCATCAAAATAGGAACGCCTCTTGAGGAAGTGGAGAAGGAGATGTTGATTCAGACTCTTAGAGCGACCAAAGGAAATAAAAGGAAGGCAGCGCAGTTATTAGGGATTAATGTTCGGACAATTCATCGCAAGATGGAAGAAATAGAAGATTTAAATGAAGTTTCATAAAGGTTGAATGGGGGAAAAGTTAAAAAGAGTGGCAAAAAGGCGTATTATCTAAAATTGTGGCAGGAAAGGATGGCATTTTGTCGCATAGTTATTAAAATGGTATGTCATTTTTCCCCTTTTTCTTTTTGACATTTTAGATTAGAAGAAATAAATGGAAAGAGATAACAATATAACTTATTAATATCATTGTATTTATTTGAATATCTCGTTAAAAGGTCCTTTAAAAATTTGGCATGAAATTTGATGTAATCATATCTTTATGAAGGAAAAGATGAAGTGGGCCTTTATCCTTGATAAAGATGAGTTTGTAAGGCTCAGCCTGAACAAGATTTTGAAGAAGTATGGTTTTCATGTAGAAGAGATTGAGGATTTTTCTCAACTAGAGAAAAGAAAAAAGGATATCGAAGGAGGGATGATCTTAGCCGATGTAGAAATTGAAGTTTTGGAAAAAGGGTTTCCTCTCCTGAAGAAATGGAATAATCGTTTTATATTGATGACCCCTTTGGTCACTGACGAACTCACTCTTCTATTGAAAAAAATGGGCATTCATCGTATTATCAAAAAGCCTGTTGATCCAAGATTGTTAAGGAAAGCAATCCGAGAGATTTCTTTTCCCGATGAGGTGAAAACTCCTTCATTTGGGAAAAAAGGGGAGGGTTCCCATTTCATTCAGAAAGGAGGTGAAGTTACATGAAGAAGTGGATTTTTCTTTTCCTCGCAATGGTTTTGGTAATTAATATTGCCTCAATGGGGATTGGGTGCAAAGCCAAGGAGGCACCGAAGCCAGCAGCCAAAGAGGAGGTGAAACCTGCTGAGGCACCGGCTCCACCTGCGCCAGCAGCAACACCGGCTCCGGCTCCAGCTCCAGAGAAACCTGCTGAAGCCCCCAAGAAGAAGTAAAGTTTGTTTCATGGCCGAAGCGTTGGCGCCCCCCCTCATTGATGGAAGGGGGCGCCAACAAGAGTGAATTTTATTTAAAAGAGGAGCCTAGTATCCGAGTGCAACGCAAAAGGAAAAAAAGGTGCATATCTGCTAATCAGGAAGGAAGGCTTTTCCTTTGTCTTGAAGGAGGAGGTATCGGATGATATCTCCTTTTTTGTTTTTTGAAAAGGCTTGTCAGACAGCGAACCGGTGTCCTCTCAGCAGATATGCAGGAAGGAGAGAAGATGGAGCCTGCTTCAGACTCTAATTTATCTGTCCCCCCAAGGGGGGTGAGAAGGGCCTTGCAGCTTTATTTGTTTCCCCTTGAAATGGGAGGGGAAAAGGTTGAAGAGTCGAGGGAAACCATTCCTCAAGTTTGGAAAGGAGTTTCAGAAAAGGAATGGAATGATTGGAGATGGCAACTTCGACATCGTATTACCACTCTTGAACAACTCAAAGAGATCATCGATTTGACCCCAGAGGAGATAGAGGGGATCAAACATTCGAAAGGAAGATTAGCCTTAGCCGTCACCCCTTATTTTGCAAGCCTGATGGACCCGATCAATCCCAATTGCCCCATCCGAAGACAGGCAATCCCTCGAATTGAGGAAATCCATTTATCAAAAAGTGAAATGGTGGATCCATTAGGAGAGGACACGCATTCCCCTGTGCCGGGTCTTGTCCATCGCTACCCCGATCGAGTGCTCTTGCTCGTCACGGATCAATGTGCCGTCTATTGCCGATACTGCACACGGAGACGACTGGTGGGAAGTAACGAGCGATCCATCACCCAAGGAAATTTTGAGGAAGTCCTCAAGTATTTGAAGAGCCATCGAAAGGTTCGAGATGTCCTCTTATCCGGAGGGGATCCACTCCTCCTGGAAAATGAGAGGCTGGAGGAAATGTTAAGCCGATTGAGGGCGATTCCCCATATTGAGCTCCTCCGGATCGGGACGAGAGTTCCGGTGACCCTTCCCCAGAGAATTACCAGCGGGTTGGTGAGGATGTTGAAGAAGTATCATCCCCTTATGATCTCTATCCATTTTACCCATCCGAAAGAGATCACCGATCAGGTGAGGAGAGCTTGTAGCGAACTGGCAGATGGGGGGATTCCTTTGGGGAGCCAGACGGTTCTTCTCAAGGGCATCAACGATAAACCCTATATTATGAAGAAGCTGGTTCAGGAACTCCTCAAGATTCGGGTCCGCCCGTATTATATCTACCAGTGCGACCTGGCCATGGGAACAGAACACTTCCGAACCTCTGTGGCGACAGGGATTCAGATCATGGAAAAATTGCGTGGTCACACCACGGGTTATGCCGTTCCCACTTATGTCGTCGATGCGCCAGGGGGCGGAGGAAAGATCCCATTGCAACCTGATTACGTGGTTTCAAAAGGGAGGGGAAAAATTGTCTTGAGAAATTATGAGGGAAAGGTTTTTGAGTATCCAGAGCCGAATATCATTGAGTTCAAGAAAACCAGGTCCACGGTGGAGGAAAAGGCTGTTCCGAAGAAGGTGATGGCTTAAGTATGAAAAGGGGAGGAGGGGATCCGTGCTAAAAGTAGTGATCTTGTACAATCTTTTTGAACGGCTCCAGAAAGGTGAGGAAAAAGATATCCTGGCAGAGGGGGCGATCATCGAAGAGATCGAAGCTGTAGAAAATGCGGTTCGATCTCTCGGTCATCAATGCATTGTGATGGCCGTTCGTGAAGAAATTTTCCCAGTCATCCACTGGCTGAAGGAATACCAACCCAATGTAGTCTTCAACTTATGTGAAAGTGTTTATGGAAATAGCTGCTTGGAAATGAATGTCCCCGCTTTGTTGGATCTTTTTCGAATTCCCTATACGGGATCCTCTCCTCTTACACTAGGGTTGTGTCAAGATAAAGGGAAAGTAAAAGATATCCTTCAGTCTCAAGGAATTCTGACCCCTCGATATAAAATCTTCGAGCGGGCAGTAGGGCCTGTGAAAGGGAATATCTTTCCGATCATCGTCAAGCCTCTTCATGAAGATGGAAGTCTTGGGATCTCGAGAGAAAGTGTGGTTTTTGACGATGAGACCTTGTACAAGCAGATTCAATATGTGATCGGACAATATCAACAGCCTGCCTTGGTGGAGGAATTCATCGATGGCAGGGAGTTGAATGTGGGTTTAATGGAGACCAATGGGAAGGTGGAAGTTCTTCCTGCCTCAGAAATCGACTACTCCGAGTTCCCGGAAGGGGTTCCCAAAATATGCGGATACGAAGCCAAATGGGTCACAGAGAGCCCCGAATATCAAAAATCAAAACCGATCTGCCCTGCCCCCTTAGAATGGGTGATGAAAAAAAGGGTGGAGCATATCGCTATCAGGGTTTTTAAACTATTCGGATGTCGGGATTATGCCAGGGTGGATATCCGCATTGACCGGGATGGGAAAATCTATGTGTTAGAAGTGAATCCCAACCCAGATATCTCTCTTCAATCCGGGATGAACAGAGCCCTCAAAGTTCAAGGGATAACTTATACGGGGTTCGTTGGAAGTTTACTCGAGAGAGCGCTTCAAAGAAAGCCATCTTAAAAGACCATAGTCGGAACCCATGTGGTTCTGGGATGACTAAGCCTGTTGTAAACAGGTTTCAAATTCCAAATCCCAAATTCTAAATCTCAAATACCTGCCTGCCGGTAGGCAGGTATTCCAAACACGAAATTTCAAATGGCTAAAACAATACAGAAGAAATGTTCGCACTTCCAAGAATCATATTGAAGAAAGGGAAAGAAAAACCTCTCCTTCGGGGACACCCTTGGGTCTTCTCCGGAGCGGTCGCAAAGGTAGAGGGAGAAGTCTCTCTGGGAGAGGTTGGAGAGGTTTATTCCAAGGAGGGTCAATTTTTAGGCCTTGGACATCTCAACCCCCGCTCCCAGATCATCCTGCGCCTCCTGACGCAAAAAAAGGAAGAATTAGGAGAAAAATTTTTTTGTGAGCGGATTTCAAGAGCGGTTGTTTTAAGAGAGAAGTGGCTTAGAGGGAAGACCAATGCTTATCGGGTCATCAATGGAGAAGGAGATTACCTCCCAGGGTTGATTGTGGATCGTTATAGAGAGACCTTAGTTCTCCAATGTTTGACAGCAGGGATGGAACGATTGAAAGGAATTTTAACCAATTTACTAGCAAAAGAATTCGCTCCCCAAAGTATCTATGAGAGAAGTGATGTGGCAACGAGGAGTGAGGAGGGATTGACAGAGAGTAGTGGCCTCCTCTATGGGAAGAAGGTTCCAGATTTTATTGAGATTGAAGAATATGGTTGCCGTTTTAGAGCCAATGTAAAAAAGGGGCAAAAAACTGGTTTTTACTTAGATCAGAGAGAAAATCGTTTCCTTTTAAAAGGACTCTCAGAAGGGGAAAAAATTTTGGACTGTTTCTCCTATACAGGGGCTTTTTCTATTCATGCGGGATCAGGAGGTGCAAAAGAGGTTACCCTCATCGATTCCTCTGAGGAGGCTTTGGCGATTGCAGAGGAGCATTTCACTTTAAACCAATTGGAGAAAATTCCCCATCAATTCATTCGAGGAGATGTCTTTGAGATCATGAGAGGCCTTGAACCCGGGTACGATATCGTTATTCTAGATCCTCCTCCTTTTGCTAAAAAGAAGGGGCATCTTCCAAGCGCTTCGAGGGGATATAAAGATCTCAATCTCTGGGCCTTTCGTTTGTTAAATAAAGAAGGTCTTCTCCTCACCTTCTCTTGTTCTCACCATATGAGTTGGGATCTATTCCAGAAAATAGTTTTTTCTGCAGCATTGGATTCAGGGAGAAGTGTTCAACTCGTAGGTCGAATGGGACATCCCTGGGATCATCCCATCAATTTATGCCATCCCGAAGGAGAGTATCTGAAAGGGCTGATCTGTAGGGTGCTGTAAGTCCTTGACCAATCAATGGATTTCGGTTAACATAAAAACTTCATTTAGAGGAAAACCAATTTGATCGACCTTTTAGGAAACCTGAAAAGGACAGATTATTGTGGGGATCTCAAGAAAAAGGATGTAAACCGTGAGGTCACCCTAATGGGATGGGTTCAACGGAGAAGAGATCTTGGGGGTCTCATCTTTGTTGAATTGAGGGATCGACAAGGGGTTATACAAGTGGTCTTCAATCCGGAGGTGAGTTCAGAGACACACGAGAAAGCCCAATCCCTGAGAAGTGAATATGTCGTGAGTGTTCAAGGAACCGTGGTGGTGAGGCCAGAAGGAACGGTCAATCCAAAATTAAACACAGGAGAGATTGAGGTCATTCCAAAAGAACTAAAGATTCTCAATGTCTCTAAAACTCCTCCCTTCCTTATCGAGGATGAGGAAGAGGTGGCGGAAAATACTCGCCTGAAATACCGATATCTGGACTTGAGAAAACCAGGGCTCCAGCGGAATTTAATCCTACGTCACCATGTGGCGAAAGAGGTCCGAAATTACTTTGATCGCTTAGGGTTTTTAGAGATTGAAACACCCATGCTTACCAAAAGCACCCCTGAGGGAGCAAGAGATTATTTGGTTCCCAGCCGGCTCAATCCAGGCCATTTTTATGCACTGCCTCAGTCTCCCCAGCTTTTTAAACAGATTTTAATGGTCTCCGGGTTTGACCGATACTTTCAGATTGTACGGTGCTTCCGGGATGAAGACCTCCGTTCGGATCGCCAACCCGAGTTCACACAAATCGATGTGGAGATGTCGTTTGTCACGGTTCAAGATATTCAGAGAACGATGGAAGGGTTGATGGCCCATATCTTTAAAGAGATCTTAGGTGTGGCCTTGGAACTTCCCTTTCCAGCCTTGACTTATGATGAGGCGATGAATCGATATGGAATAGATAAGCCTGATATCCGATTCGGAATGGAATTGAGAGATGTGACTGAACCATTGAGAGGTTCTTCCTTTCAGTTATTCAGGGAGGCGATAGAAGGAAAGGGCATCGTCAAGGCGACCAATGTGAAAGGAGGAAGTTCTTTTTCACGAAAGGAAATTGACGATCTCACTCACTTTGTTCAGAACTTTGGTGCCAAAGGATTGATCTCGGCAAAAGTAGGCCCAAAGGGATGGCAATCATCGATTCAGAAATTTATTACGGATGGAGAGAGGAAGGCGGTAGATGATGCTTTGAATGCCATGGAGAATGATCTCCTTCTCTTTGTGGCAGGGTCACCTAAAGTGGTCAATCAATCATTAGCCAACCTTCGCCTTCATCTCGGCGAGAAGTTAGGACTCATTTCCAAAGATCAATATCGGTTTGTCTGGGTCCTCGATTTTCCGCTTTTGGAGTATGACGAAGCCGAGGGACGTTTTGTGGCCGTTCATCACCCTTTTACTGCCCCCAAGGATGAGGACATCCCCAAGCTGAAGGATCATCCAGAATTAGTCAGGGCCAAGGCTTATGATCTGGTTTTGAATGGGTCAGAAATCGGTGGGGGAAGTATTCGAAATCATCTGAGGGAGGTACAATCCCTCTTCTTTGAAAAATTGGGAATGGGAGAGGAGGAGGCCAGAGAAAGGTTTGGATTCCTATTAGAAGCCCTTGAATATGGAACTCCCCCTCACGGCGGGATTGCCTTTGGGTTTGATCGACTCATCATGATCCTCAGCCATTCGGAGTCCATACGGGATGTCATTGCCTTCCCGAAGACCCAGAAGGGCACCTGTTTAATGACCGATGCGCCCTCAAAAGTGGATTCCAAGCAATTGGACGAGCTTTGGATTAAGGTAAAAGAAGTAAAAGTTTAATTCTTACCAAACATCGAGGAGAAGATATGACCATCACCCGGAAGAAGAGAACATTTCAAAGTAGGCACGCCGTAGAGCAATTTCCCCTCTTGGATATCCAAGAGCCGAACCTCTATCGAAGCGTCTTTCCATACGATGAGGTTTGTCGGGTAGAATTCGATAATAAATTTGTCTTTACCGATCCCCCTGAAGAGATCTTCATCACCGATACCACTTTCCGGGACGGACAACAGGCCAGGCCACCCTATACGGTAGAACAGATTGTAGACCTCTACGAAATGCTCCATAAATTAGGAGGTACCAATGGAGTGGTCCGGCAATGTGAATTCTTTTTATACAGTGAGAAGGACAAAGAAGCGGTGAGAAAATGTCAGGAGAGGAATTACCGCTATCCTGAAATTACAGGATGGATCCGTGCGGTCAAGGAAGATTTTAAACTGGTGAAAGAGATGGGGTTGAAGGAAACAGGCATTCTCACCTCTGTTTCGGATTACCACATCTTTTTAAAACTGAAGAAGAATAGAAGGTTGGTGATGCGGGAGTATCTCTCCATTGTTTCGGCTGCATTGGATCTTGGCATCATCCCTCGGTGCCATTTTGAGGATGTGACCCGGGCGGATATCTATGGATTCTGTGTTCCCTTTGCTCAGGATATCATGCGTCTTTCTGAAGAAGCCAAACTTCCAGTCAAGATTCGACTCTGCGATACTTTGGGCTATGGAGTGCCCTATCCAAGTGCTGCACTCCCCCGTTGCGTACCTAAAATGATCCGAGCGATGATTGATGATGCGGGCGTTCCTTCTGAATACCTGGAATGGCATGGCCACAACGATTTCTACAAGGGATTCATCAATGCCACGACAGCATGGCTTTATGGATGTTCTGCTGCCAATGGCACACTTCTCGGTTTTGGAGAGCGAACTGGGAACCCGCCCATCGAAGGATTGATCATCGAGTATATCAGTTTGATGGGACATAACAATGGTATCGATACCACGATGATCACAGAAATTCGGAACTACTTAGAGCGAGCGGCGGGTGTCCACATTCCTTCAAATATGCCCTTTGTGGGAGCCAATTTTAATTCAACGAGTGCTGGAATTCATGCTGACGGGATTCTGAAGAATGAGGAGATCTACAATATTTTTAATACGGCTAAAATTCTCAATCGCCCCATCTCCATCTCGGTCAATGATAAGTCTGGATTGGCGGGGATTGCCCAATGGATTAACTCCCATTTTGCCTTAACCGGAAAAGATCGGGTCGAAAAGATACATCCAGGAGTGAGCAAAATCAATCGGTGGGTTACCAAACAATATGAGGAAGGAAGAACAACTTCCATTTCAGATCAGGAGATGGAAAAGGTAACCCGGAAATATCTTGTTGAAATCTTTGTTTCGGAGTTCGATATCCTCAAGGCAAGAGCCCATGAGATGGCTGCCCATATCATTGAACGAGTGATTGAGGAACCCGGAATGAAAGCCATGACTGCTGAACAGATGGAGCCAGTCCTGCAATTCCTGGTGGATGAGCATCCTTATATACAGTTTGCCTACGTGGTCAATATGCACGGGACGAAGATCACGCGGAATATCTGCCAGGCCGTGGATCAAGCCAAATATGAGCGTGTGGGAATGGGGGAAACTTACTCGAACCGTTCCTGGTTTATCGAACCCTTGAGAGACGGCAAAGTTCATGTCACAGACCTTTATTCTTCAAAAATTACGGGAGCTCTCTGCATCACCGTTTCCGGGCCGATTAGGAATGAAGTGGGAGAGATCAGGGGCATCCTGGGTTTAGATATCCGATTTGAGGATTTGACCAAGAGTGAGGAAGAGTAGTTTGATAGAAAGGATCTAAGAGAAAGAAATGATTTTAGCCGAAACGCTCACAAAGGCGCTTAAACTCTTTCCCGAGAAACAAGCCATCGTGTGCGGGGGAAAGCATTGGACCTATCAAGAATTTTGTAACCGAATCAATCGTCTGTCTCATTGTCTAAAGGGTTTTGGGATTAAAAAGGACGATAAGGTTGCCATTCTCCACCCTAATTGTCACACTTTTTTAGAAGCCTATTACGCCATTCCACAGACCGGAGCGATCTCTGTGCCTATCAACCATCGACTCTCCCCCAGAGAGATCGCTTTCATCCTCCAGGATTCAGAATCGAAGATATTGATCGCTGATTTGATGTTTAAAAACCAAATCGATCCAATCCGAAAGGAAATTCGAGGGATTGAGAAAATTCTTTGGACAAGTGAGGACAAAGATAACCCCTCCCTTTCGGCAAGCAAGGACTCAATCGATTTGAATTATGAGGAGGTGTTACAAAAAGCGGATTTCAGTGCCCTCCCTGCCCCCCCCATTAATGGTGAAGATATTGCGCAGATCTACTATACGAGTGGTACGACAGGGCGCCCCAAAGGGGTGATGCTCTCTCATAAGAATGTGGCCACTCATGCGCTGGGCACCATCGCAGAAATCCATCTTACAGATTGCGATGTATGGATTCATGTAGCACCGCTCTTCCATCTTGCGGATGCTTGGGCGACTTGGGCTGTAACATGGGTAGGGGGGACCCATGTTTTGGTCAGGGAGTTCGATGCGAAGGTAGTTCTGGAAACCATCCAAAGAGAGAAAGTCACACTCACCAATCTCATTCCCACCATGCTCAACTTGATGGTCAATCATCCTGATGTAGGAAAATTTGATTACAGCAGTTTAAGAGTCCTTTTAAGTGGAGGAGCACCCATTGCTCCAGAAGTGGTTCGAAAAATTGTGGAGACCTTCAAATGTGACTATATCCAAACCTATGGCATGACCGAGACCAGTCCCTATTTAACACTCTCTATTTTGAAAGAGCACTTAAAAAAATTATCCAATGAGGATCAACTTCGATTCAAGTCCAAGACAGGAAGGGAATTCATCGGTGTTGCGTTAAAAGTGGTCAATGAACAGGGAAAGGAAATTAAAAAGGATGAAAAAGAGGTCGGAGAGATCATTGTCAAGGGAGATATTGTCACAAAAGGGTATTGGAAATTACCTGAAGAAACGAAGAAGTCAATTAAGGAAGGCTGGCTCTATACTGGTGATATGGCAGTGATCGATGAAGAGGGATATGTAACAATCGTTGATCGAAAGAAGGACATGATCCTGACCGGTGGGGAAAATGTCTATTCGACAGAAGTCGAAAATGTACTTTACATGCATCCAGCCATTTTAGAGTGTGCGGTCGTCGGAGTCCCTGATCAAAAATGGGGTGAAGCTGTAAAAGGGATCGTGGTGCTGAAACCGGGTCAAAAGGCGACTGCACAAGAGATCATCCAATTCTGCAAGGAGAGGATGACTCATTATAAAGCACCTAAATCGATTGATTTCATTGAGGCCCTTCCCAGAACTGGTTCTGGTAAGATTCACAAGAAGGGTTTAAGAGATCAATACTGGGAAGGCTACGAGAAGAAAGTCCACTAAATTTTTTAGCTTTTAAACCCAATAATCTCACATAAAAAAATCATCTAACTTACTAATATTTTAAATCTCTTAATCAAAAATTCTTTATAAACCCCCCAAAGCCAAAATATTTTTCTTGACAAAAGTTTAGAGGTTTTTTAAGGTTAAATAAAGTGTTAACGTTAACGCATATTTTGATGCGAATTATTGGATTAGTCTTGAAATTTACATTTGGTAAAGATTAACAATTGAAAACCATTAAACAATTATTATATTTTAAAAGAAGTGGAAAAAGATCTTAAATTTAAGAATTTGAATATTGGTTTTAAGAAAGGAGGATAAACAAGATGGAAGGTATGGACAAGGGAGAGAAGAAACCTGTAAGGGTAACGGATACGACGTTTCGGGATGGGCATCAGTCGAGTTTGGCCACCCGGATGAGGACAGAGGATATGGTTCCCATTGCCGGGGAGCTGGATCAGGTGGGGTTTCATTCGGTGGAGGTTTGGGGGGGAGCCACCTTTGATGTGGCCCATCGGTTTTTAGGAGAGGATCCCTGGGAGAGGGTGAGGACGCTCAAGAAATTGATGCCACGGACTCCGTTTCAGATGCTTCTTCGGGGTCAGAATCTGGTGGCTTATCGGAATCATCCGGATGATCTGGTGGAGGCTTTCATCGAGAAATCGGCCGAGGTGGGCATTGACATCTTTCGTTGTTTTGATGCGGTCAATGATGAGCGAAACTTTGAGACGGCCTTCAGGGTGATTAAAAAGGTTGGAAAGCATATTCAGGGGACCATTTGTTATTCTTTGACCGAGAGAAGGATGGGGGGGCCGGTATATAATCTTGACTACTATCTTGAGAAGGCAAAGGGATTGGAGGGGATGGGAGCGGATTCTCTTTGTATTAAGGATATGGCAGGGCTGCTGGCTCCTTATGATGCCTATGAGTTGGTCAAGGCTTTGAAGAAGGCCGTAAGGATTCCCATTCAACTTCATACCCATTATACGAGTGGGATGGCATCGATGACGTATTTGAAGGCGATTGAGGCGGGGGTGGACATTATTGATACGGCACTTGCTCCCTTTGCACTTCGGTCTTCACAGCCTGCGGTGGAGCCGATTGTGGTGGCATTGGAGGGCACACCTTGGGATTCGGAGTTGGATCTTTCGAAATTGCTTAAGCTGGGAGAATATTTAGAGACCATTGCCCCTAAATATCGTGAGTTCTTAGACACCACCAAGATGGCGGTGATTGATACGAGTGTGCTCAGGCATCAGATCCCTGGGGGGATGATCTCGAACATGGTGAGTCAGCTCAAGCAGCAGAAGGCTTTGCATCGGCTTGATGAGGTTTATGCGGAGCTTCCTCAGACCCGCAAGGATTTGGGCTATCCTCCGCTGGTGACGCCTACCTCACAGATTGTGGGGGTTCAGGCGGTTCTCAATGTTTTATTTGGTCGTTATAAGATGGTATCGATGGAGACGCAGGATTATGTGTATGGTCTTTATGGGAGGCCACCGGTACCCATTTCGGATGAGATCAAGAAGTTGGTGTTGAAAGGGTATAAAAAAGGCAAGGAGCCCATTACGTGTCGGCCAGCCGATCTCATCGGGCCGGAGATGGAGAAGGCCAAGGAGGAGTCGAAAGATCTGGCCAAAAACGTATGCGATACTCTGATTTATGCCCTTTTTCCTCAAACGGGAACTCAGTTTTTGAAGTGGAAGTATGGATTGGAGCCCGTGCCGGAAAAGGTGAAGCCCAAAACCTTAGAGGATGTCAAAAAAGAGGATGAAACCATCGCCAAAGCCAAAGCTGAGGCCCAGAGAAAAACAACCTAAAACAGAAGGGGCCCCTTTCCTTCATATTCCTATCTCTTTTAAACAATCAATTCTTCAGCTTAAATAACCTTACCGGCGTTTGGGGAACATCTTTAAAAAGATATCATAAGGTTCGTTTGTTTTTTTGCATTTGAGGAGAGCTTCAATTTCAAGGAGATTAAAACCCGAATACTTTTTCGGATCAAGGGCTATCCCAAATCGTTGATCAATACGTTTTACAAGATATTCTCGTAAGGCCTGATCATAGGATAGGTATTCTGGATCTTGAAACCCTGCAAAGGATTTTCCGTCATAGGCGGTGACCCTGGCTGGCATCGTAGCCTCCTTGGCAAAGCTCAAAGAGGCAGTGAGACCAAAACATAAAAAAGTGAAAAGAATTGGCAGAAACCATTTCGATTTCATATTAATTTCATACTCCAATCTTTAAAAAATGTCAAGTATTATCATAAGTTAGGTTTAAAATCTTCAAGTGATATCAGAATGGATGGGCAATTTACTATTATGCTGAACAGGTCAGGAAGAACTGACTGCAGTCGTCTGACTCTCCTCCTCAATATACTTTATCAAAGCGTCAAAGATCTTGTCCTCAATCAAGCCAACTTTATTAAGCCAAGTCATGGCATCTGAAATTTTAAACAGGACATGGGGCTCAATCCGGGATGATCGGAGTCTCTGCTGGCCCCCTTGCTCCCGGTCCAACAGTACTACCAGTTCGTTAACCACCCCCCCTTGATCTCTGATCACTTCTGCTGTCTCAATGACACTCTCGCCCGTTGTGATGAGATCATCGATAATCAGAACACGATCGTTACGTTCCAGAATTCCTTCAATCTTCTTTCTTACACCATGCTCCTTCCTGGCCTGTCGGTAATAAATGAGAGGAATGCCCAATTTCTGACTCACCACCGTTGCAAAAGGGACCCCTGCTGTGGGAACTCCCAAAATCTTGTCGATCTTATCTCTCCCTATCTCATTGAGGATGATTCGAGTCAAAGAATTGGCGATCCAGTCCATGGTGATCGGACTGGAGATCGTTTGCCTTAGGTCAATATAGTAAGGGCTCTTCTTCCCAGAAGCTAAGATATAATCTCCAAATTTGATCGCATTGTTCTTGATCAGCAGAATCCCAACCTGTTTCATGAGGAAGAGCTTTTCCTCTTCCCAAACCTTCTTCTCAATCTCATCAAGTCTCAATATCATGATTCACCTTTTATTAAAAATTTTCATGAAAGTCAAGAAAAATTAAGGTTCTTAATCTAAAATCTTGCAGACCATGACCATCTTACCCATTTCCCTTCATCCCCACCCTCTCCCCTGCCTTCGTCCCGCAAGGCGGGACTTCGCGCAGGCAGGCGCCAGGGGAGAGGGGGATAACCGGGTTATTTTCTATGTAAATCAGGATAACATGACTTGTTTCAGGGGATGGGTATTAAAAACAGGCTATCTAAATATCTTGACGCTTCTATCCTTTTTTGATAATGTTCTATCATCCAAGGGAAGCCGAGGCTGGTTCCCCCGGAGAGCCTGCACCATATCATTGCTCTTTCCCTTCTTCAGATATTCGCCGGACTCTATGGAGGAATTATGGACATCCATGGTTTTCACCATAGAACCCTTTTTTATTTTAACAAGTTAGACAAGAATCAAGTATATAATAATAGGCAGAATTATTATATCATGATATAATTTTTTCGTCTAATATCTGTTCGGAATTCGAAATTTGTAACATAGGAGATCTAAAATGAGCATATCAGGAAAGTGGCAGCATTTAGCAGATTATTTGACAAAAAAGAGTGAAGAGACAATTGTTTTAACGGATGAAGAAATCCAACAAATAGTCGGTAGCAGTGATAATACAAGACCATATAATATAGATTTTCTAAGTGATCCTGAATACTCGATTAGGCAAAGAGCAGCAGATGCAGGGTATGATGTTAAATGCCATAAACTGAATGGCAGGGTTAAGATATTCGATAAAAAGCAAAAATAAACGTCATTGTTAAAGATATCAGTTTTTCCGAACCTAGCGCTGTAGAGGGACCGGGCAAAGCCGCGCCACTTCAGAACGGCATTTTGAACCATAATCCATTGGTTTCAGCGGTCGTTATAGGTTCTCGTCGCCCGGCCCCTAAGCTTTTCATTATGCAATTATTATATAAAAAGCTATGACTGAGAAAGACTTTGAGATTAAACTTTGTAAGCATCTTCGTACCGCAGCAAGCACACCATCGGTTTTGTCCGAAGTCCGTTTTTCTAAGGCTTCAACCACGGCTGAAAGCCTCTATGACTTGATCCAGGATATTCCTTACGAGGTTATCGAAGACGATAGTCGGTGGAACCCCTTCCCTAAACTAATGATCGACCTTACCGCCGGTGTTACCCCCGATATTGTCCTTCGTTCCAAAATCTCAGGCCAGAATCGCATTTACATCGAGGTCAAGAAAAAAAGACGGCTCGGGTACGGAAGAGCAGACTCCCAAGTCCTTCGATACTTGCTCCACTTGCTGGCAACGACACAACGCTACCCAGTAAGCAACTCCAAAGATATCAGGCGCGCGGTAATCGTTGCCGCGCCTACATCATGGTTCCACAGGACAGCGAATGCGGAGGTGTGGGCCTACTTCATTGCAACGCATGGGGAACTTGCGTCTGCTTTTGATGTTACTCTCGGTGAAATCCATCTGCCTGAGTCATAATAGTGTCGCCAAACAAATCAGCGGATGGCTTATAGCCACCGCTGACTTCGGTCGTTGAGGCTGTAGAAAAAGTCCCCAAGCAGATTCTCGGGCGAGATGCAGAAAAAAGTGACCTCATAGAATGCGCCACAATCAACGATCTCATGCCTGGGACGGGTCAAAGTGACCCCCGAAAACACCGGTCTCACTCGTCAAAAGGACTTTTCAGACAGGGTCGTTAGCGCGGCGCTGCGCGCGGGGCTAACGACCGAGTTGGCGGTCCCTACGGGTTCTGCTCGGCCGTTCGATAGGAAACGAAATCAACTAGAAAGACGACATATTCTACGGCATGCAGCGATACATTGCGGTTACGACTTAAACGTTGGATATATTGAAAGGAGGTAAGATGTCAAAAATAATTCTATTTACTGGGGGTGGAATAGGAGTGCCGGTAGGTCTTCCAACTACTACAGACTTTGTCTCGACAATTACAAAAATAAGGGACAATAATCCAATATTAAAATACGTATTTGAGTATCTTGGTAAATCAAGTAATGATATAGAAAAACTGCTCTTTACCCTTGAGGAACTTAATAGAGAAGATAACTCAACGTTTAAAATAATCAAGAATGTAGTAACTGAAGGAAACCTACCAGAAACCGTAAAGATTATGGAGAACATTTCTTCCTTCAATTCTCAGGTCAAGAATGCGATAGACTCTATAAAAAAGGAAATTTTCAATAAGCTCAATAATTTTAACAGAATAAAAGCTTTCTCTCTTTACTACAATTTATTTAAAGAAATAACGACTGCAGTTCCAGGATATAAACTATCCTTCTCTACCACGAATTACGATCTCACATTTGATGATGCATTTCAAAGCGATACCGCCAAATGGGATGATATCGGTATTAAAAAAATAAATGATTTCTTCGTAGAAGATCGTGGCAGATTTATTTTAAAAACGGGCTTCAGGAAAGATAATGATGACGATATGACATTTGTCAAAATACATGGTTCGTTGAACTGGCATTATGACAGTGGGAAAAACATCACAAAATCAGGGGGCGTCACAACTCCTGATGATCCAAACACAATGCCATTAATTTACCCTGGGTTTAAAGGCTTTATTGAAGATGAGCCATTTAAGGCATTTCACGATCATCTTGCAGCTGATCTTGACAAAGCCTATGCGGCGATATTCATAGGGTTTGCTTTTAGGGACCAGTACATTAATTTTATGCTAGAAAATGCACTAAGGAGAAGGCAGGCTAAGAAAAATGCTTTGTTCGTTCAATGTTTTAATCCCGCCCGGATAGACGAATATCCATCGAACTCCAGACTTCCTTATTTTGCAAAAGAATTTAAGGATATGTTTTTCTTGTACAATGAATCTTTCGAGGTAAAAGAAAATCCTCTTTCCATTATTGGCAAAGCCTTGCATCAAAAACTCCGCTAACTTAGGGCGAACAGTAAGAGTCGAGTCTCAACTCCAGACAACGTCAGGATTGATACTCGCCCCTTATTCTTCCCACAGGGCTCCCTACTTAGGGACGTTCGGTCAAATACAACTCTCCATGCCAAAAGAAAAGATCTTAGCTGCTGCTCGCTAACGCGGATACCGGTTCAAACAGAAATTGACATTGCCGAATGGGAGGAGTAGGATACACCTAGATGCTAAGATAACCAAGAGGTTTATGAGATAATGAATGATAGATGAGTTGATGCTATAAGAGTGAGTTGAGGTTGAGGCGGAGGGTCCTGGAGTTAACGGTGTCGTCGAGAGAAGTGGCTGACAAATGGACAAAGATTTATGTTGCATTTGAAGCAACGTCCCCGGTCTCAGATAGTTGCCATCCGTTAGGCAACAGAAAATAAAGGATAAGATATGCCAACAATCAAACTACCATACGTGCGAGTACCAGCTGATGAAGAAAAGTACGGAAAAGGTTTTTCGTTGAATTCATTAAGTGAGGAACAATTTGATTCATTCAATTATAAAATTCTAGGCCTTGGTGATCCATCGATAGATGGTGAATATATACAGTCCCTTGCTGCATTTTTTTGACTTAGAAGGTTTTACTGATTTTTGTAATCAAATTGGTTCTCACCTTGTGATTCCGGAATTCCTAAATAGATATTTCCAGTGGTTATTTAGCACACTGAAAACTCAATTTAGAGAAGGCAAATCAGAGGGAAAAGTCCGTATTTTTGGCAGTCTTCCATTCTTTGCGAAATTTCTTGGTGACGGAATATTGTTCCTTTGGAATACAAGATATAGTGGTGGTTTCTCTGGAATATGTAATATTGTTGGAAACCTGATGGCCATCAAAGACGCGTATATGACTGATTTTCTTGAAGACATACAGACACATGTTGCAAAACCTCCAAAGATGCTTCGTTGTGGGATTGCCAGAGGACAGATCATTTCGATTGGCGATGGAAGCGATTATGTTGGCTCTTCCATAAACGTTGCTTCAAGGCTTCAAAAATTAAGTAGTCTATCTTTTGCGTTATCAAGAAGAGGGTTTGACCTGTCAAAGAACATAACTCATCCCATCAGAAAACTACTTATTCTTAAAAAGGTAGATTTACGTGGACTTGGTAACGAAGAACTTATCTATATAGAATCAACCGAGTTTGATAAATTAACTCCAGTTGAGAAAGAGACCTTTATTGATCCGTGAGTCTCATTGGAAGGTGTTGCCTAACCAGGCGCTAGCGGATCACGCAAACGGCGCGCTCCCGCTGAAGCCGGTCGTTGAGGCTGTAGAAAAGTCCTGAAAGCATGATAATATCGCCATATACTTGATGGTGGGGAACCAAGAGACCGCTTGGTAAGAAGAGGAGATATATGGCGAGATACAAAAAGTTTGATTATCCCCAGGGGAAGTTCATACCGATAGATTTTGACAAACAGATACTACCTGGGGGCCATTGCCGTGAGTGATCACCATGCTCAGCCCCCCCGGCAATCAATTCGGCAATATACTTCGATGTTTCCTGCACTGCTTCGTACTGTGAAGACAGCGCGATGTGGGTTTTATCTTTTATTAAAGAGTTCCCCCGATGGCCAGAACAGCCAGCCTTGGATCCATCTTTCAAGCTCCATGACCCAAAACAATTCCACCTGATGTGGTGTTTAAATAAGGGCTTTAGCATATCTGAGAATTGTCATTCCCGAGAAAGCGGGAATCCAGATTCAAAAGACTGGATTCCGGATCAAGTCCGGAATGACAAACTGTGTAAGACATTCATGAGGCAGTATACTAAATATGGAAAGGGCGGATGGTTTATCGCTTTCCCAAAACCATCGAAAGCAAGGCCATTCGGACAAAAACTCCATTTCGCATCTGCCTGAAATAGGCCGCTCCGGGATAATCATCCACATCCGTGCTAATCTCATCGACCCTTGGAAGGGGGTGAAGAATAGTAATCTTCTTTTTCAATTTCTTGAGAAACTCTTCATTAATGATATAGCTGCCCTTTAGTTTTTCGTACTCGGACAGGTCAGTGAATCTCTCCTTCTGAATCCGAGTCATATAGATGAGGTCGCTTGCACTGGCTGCTTTCATCATATCCTCTGTCTCTTCAATCTCAATGCCTTTCTGTTTCAGATTGGAGGTTATCTCTTCAGGTATTCGGAGGGTATGAGGAGAGACAAAATAGAGCCGGGTCTCATAGAGAGATAAGAGTTCGACCAGGGCATGCACGGTTCGCCCATATTTCAAATCACCAACCATGGAGATCGTCAAATTTTTAAGAGAACCCAACTCCTTCTTAATCGTATAGATATCGAGGAGTGCCTGAGTGGGGTGCTGTCCTGTTCCATCCCCTGCATTGATGATAGGGATGGGAACTGCATCGGCTGCCTCTCTGGCCGATCCGGTACGTGGGTGGCGAATCACGATCACATCCGCATATTGGGAGACTGTCCTCACGGTATCCGTCAAAGTCTCGCCTTTTGCAACCGAGGAGCTCTCTACCGAACCCATGCTGATCACCCCTCCTCCTAAACGCTGCATGGCTGTCTCAAAGGAGAGGCGGGTCCGCGTGCTTGGCTCATAGAAAAGAGTTGCTAAAATCTTCCCCTTCAACAGAGTTAAAGAATCCTTTTTCTTAAGCTCCTTCTCAAAATTGGATGCAATCTTGATAATTGCATCGATATCCTTTTTTGAAAACTGATTCCCATGAAGAATATCCTTTCCTTTAAGGTTTCCCATTCTTTCAACCTCCCTTGGGCTTAAAATTATTTACAGAGGCCAGCGATAAACCGGATCGTTCATGTATAGATCATTGATTCTCGAGTGTGACTATCCCCTCTTTTGCCACAATTCGTCCTGCGACTATTGTGAATATTGCTTTTCCATAAAGCTCCCAGTCGTTAAAAGGGCAATTTCTGCCTTTGGAGTAAAAGCGATCAACGTCCACTTTCCATTTCCTGTCCAGATCAATCAGGGTTAGATCTGCTTTAACGCCTGGCGTGAGGCTGCCAACTCCCAGTACATCGAGTCCAAAAATCCTCGCCGGAACAATTGTCATCTTCTCGATCGCTTGACTTAATGTCAAAATGCCTGGACGCACCAAGAAAGTTAAGACCAAACCCAGCGTTGTCTCCAAGCCGATGGCACCAAAGGGAGCTTGATCCCAATGTCGATTCTTTTCCTCGGGTGAATGTGGAGCATGGTCACTCGCAATAATATCAATCGTACCATTGGCCAACCCCTCTCTGACAGCCGCAACATCCTCCGCCGACCTCAAAGGTGGATTCACTTTTGCATTCGGTCCAATTTCTTTTGCTATTTTCTCCGTCAATAAGAGGTGATGTGGGGTGGCCTCCGCAGTCACCCTAACGCCTCTCCTTTTCGCTTCTGCAATGATCTCCACTGATTTTGCAAGGCTCACATGTGAGATGTGAAGGCTCGCTCCTGTTCTTTCCGCTAATTCAACGTCGCGTTTGATAAATCCAGACTCAGATGTGTAAGGAATACCAAGTGAAGAAAATGGCATCTGGAAGGAAAATGACTGCGGCCCAAGTTTCTCTTGATTCGAGAGTATTCTTTCTCGATAGAGTGCTGATTCTTCACAATGCGGATTCACGAGGATTCGGCATTCCTTTCCTTTAATAAGGGCGTTTCGCATTAGTCTACGGCCGGGAACAGGGTTCCCATCGTCAGAAATGGCCCTGGCGCCCGCTTCTTTCAGCTTCGCGATATCAGCCAAACTTATTCCTACTGTTCCCTTGCTTATTGCGGCCTTAGAATAGAAGTTAATGATACTTTTCTTCCGTGCGGTATCCAGCAAATTCCGAAGCCGGTTAGGTGTGTCTATTGGAGGAACCGTATTGGGTTCTGCTATGACTGTAGTGAATCCTCCGGCTGCGGCAGCCAATGAGCCAGTACGAAGATCCTCTTTATACTGCTGGCCAGGTTCCCTAAAATGCACGTGAGCATCAACTAGACCCGGCACGAGTATTTTGCCCTGCGCATCAATGACAGAGGCTTCTGGGGCTAGGATGTCCTGACCAATTTCTTTGATTTCTCCTCCGCTAATCAAGACATCAAAGACCTCAAGGCCCACTGGTCCCTTCTTTATTAAGCTTGCTTTCTTGACCAAGAGCTTCATTACTAACTCCGAACTAATACAAACGGATTTATTGGCTTTATATTGAGATTCCGAAACGAGTTCGGAATGACATTTAGGTTCCTTTTGTCATGCTGAACTTGTTTCAGCATCTTTTCTTTTCAAATGCAATGTCATTTCATTTATTGCGTCTGCATGAATAACTTTCAATCACATGATCAGTGCCAGAAGCGCCTTTTGCGTATGAAGCCTGTTCTCTGCTTGATCGAAGATGACGCTATTTTTCGAATCGGCCACTTCATCGGTCACCTCTTCTCCCCGATGGGCTGGCAAACAATGCATGAAGAGATAATCCACCTTGGCTTCCTTGATTAACTTTCCATTTACTTGATAGGGTTTAAAAACCTTCACCCTTTTCTCATGCTCCTTCTCTTTACCCATGCTGGCCCATACATCAGTATAAACAATATCAGCTTCTCTGACTGCTTCTTTTGGATCGTTCGTCACTTTCACCTTACCACCACTTCTTCTCCCTTCTTCCTTCGCCTTCGAGACAACTTTTGGATTAGGCTCATACCCTTTTGGGCATGCGAGAGTGATGTCCATACCAACTTTCGAACAGCCATAGAGAAGAGAGTGGGCCACGTTATTGCCATCCCCTACATAGGCAAGTTTCAATCCTGAAAGTCGTCCTTTCTTCTCATAGACGGTGAAAAGATCGGCCAGACCTTGACAGGGATGGGTAAAGTCTGAAAGACCGTTGACCACTGGCACTCTCGAATATTTTACCAGGTCGAGGATGGTCTGATGGACAAAGACTCTTGCCATTATTCCATCCACATAACGGGAGAGAACCTGGGCCGTGTCAGCGATGGTCTCCCCTCGGCCCAGTTGCAGATCACTTGCGCTCAAATAAAGTGCATAACCTCCGAGTTGCCACATTCCCACTTCAAATGAGACCCTTGTCCGCGTGGATGGCTTCTCAAAAATCATCGCCAGGGTCTTCCCCTTTAACAAAGGGTGTTCCTCTCCACGGAGGAGTTGAGATTTCAATAATTCCGATATCTTTAAAACCTGTTCAATCTCCTCTTTGGTCAAATGAAAAAGACTATCTAATGATCTCCCTTTTAGATTAACAGTCATGTTAAAGCCCTCCCACAACCTCCTCCCTGGTAATTCCCTTTTCTCTGAGCTAACGTAAAGTTCTAATCTATATTACCTCAATGCCTTTTCCCTGTCTATAATGAATCATTTCCCCGCTCACAGAAAAAAAGGGGGACGATTTCATCCTCATTTCAACAACCAATTTGATCAGAAATCAAAAATATTCCATTGAAATTAGTCTTGACTTCTCTTCCATCATTTGATAGTTCATAAATTTAAGAGAACTTTTCAAAGGGGGTGAGGATAGTGTCGAATGTATTGGGGATCATTATTGGAGTGGTGGTCATCATTATCGGTCTCGTCCTTTTGTGCACTTGGTGGTCTAGTTTTGTCGTTATGTTTAAGGGAATTTTTCCGATTCTGTTAATCTTAATTGGCGCGGGTGCCCTCATTTATTTTATCAGCGAGATTAAATCGAAATTGGAGATAAGCAAGGAGGAAAAGACGATTCCCGAACAGAAATAGATCATCGAATTCGACCCGGACGAGAAAGGCGGATTTGAAAAAACATATCAAATCCGCCTTTCGTTATCATTTATGTCATTCGTTATCGTCACATGAAAAAATTGCAACCCGGTGATCAGATCGTCAAGATCGACGAAGAATTAGGAATTGCCTGGATTCTGCTTCCTCCTGACACCAGCCTAGGAGGATTTCGGGGCATCTCCCCCCGAATCATGGATGAAGAGAAATTCATTGTTGCCAAGAAGAAGTTGGAAAAAGAAAAAGGTTAATGTCCAAAAGTCCTACCTTTCTCTTTTTCCAATTATCCCCTCGCATCCCCACTTGCAATCTGCTTCCCCAAACGTAGTCAATTGGGGGTGGTGACAATCGATCTGCCGTAAACTTTTTTTAAGGATTCGACCCTTCTCTGAAATAATATCCCATTCTGCCATGACTAATGTTTTATCTTTCCCTGCAGGGCAGTGGATCGATTTCCATTCTCTCTCTATCTTTCGTTCCAAGGTTCCCTCTCCTCCACAAGAGACCTTTTGAGATCTCCCTTTAATGTTTTATCCTCTCCTCCTTCTTTTTCTCTTGGGCCCAACTATCTAAAACGCCTCCATGAATAATAATTCCATTGGGATCAGTACTAATCGCTTTGAGATAACAATGTTCTGCTTTCGCCGCTTCTCCAATTTGTTCGTAGCACTCCCCCATCAAGTTGAGGGCATCTTTAAACGTCGGCAAAAATTGAATAACCTCTTCCAGGGTGTTGATGGCTGCATGATATCGTTGCAATTTCCAAAAGCACATGGCCAACCAATAGTGACCTTGGTAGTGCTTTGGGTTCACATGAATCACCTTTTCATAATAGGGGATGGCGGTCTCAAACATGCCTCTGCGATAATAAAGCCCCCCTAGATTTAAAAAAACGGGAATGCTTTTCGGATCCCTTCTTAATATTTCTTTGTAGACCCTGACCGCCCTCCTTAAAAAATTGGCCCGGTCATAGGCATTGGCCTTCCCAAAAAGATAATTGGTCCTAATCTCCCCTAAGGAAAGGTCTTCCCAAACCAGATCTTTGAGAAAAATCCAAAGGATAGGAATGATATAAAAAATAAATTGGAGTGCTCTCCAGGGCATGCTATTCTCCTCTATACATTAAAGCGGAAATGGATGATATCCCCGTCTCGGATTAAATAATCTTTCCCCTCAGAACGAAGAAGTCCTTTCTCTCTCGCACTATGCTCAGAGCCACAGGTTATAAAATCAGAAAAGGAAATGACCTCTGCGCGAATGAATCCTCTTTCCATATCGCTATGAATTTTCCCTGCGGCCTTAGGCGCAGGGGTTCCGCTTGAAACAGTCCAAGCTCTGAGTTCAGAACTCACCGTCGTGTAAAACGTGACAAGCGACAGGATCTCATATCCAACTTGAACTAATCGCTCTAAGCTTGAGCCCTCCAGGCCCAACTCTCTTCTGAACTCTTCCCTCTCCTCCTCTTTCAATTCCGCGAGCTCTGCCTCCAGATCGCCACAGATGACGACCACTTTATTCCCTTCTTTTTTTGCCCACCCCGTGATGGCTTTCAAACAGGATCCCTCTCCTCTTATTTCTTTCTGATCAACATTGGCGGCATAAAAAACAGGTTTTGCCGTGAGAAAATGGAGATCCAAAAAGATTGTTTCTTTTTCTCCAGTCATGTGGAGGTTCTCTGCCCTACGGCCCTGGTTCAAAACGGATTGGACTTCTCGGTAGACCTCCAACTCCAAGGCAGCTTCCTTGGCACCAACACGATGCATTTTCTCTGTCTTCGCCATCCTTCTTTCTAAGGTCTGAAGGTCTGCTAAAATGAGTTCGGTATTGATGACTTCAATATCCCTTACCGGATCAATCGAACCGAAGTCATGTGCCACGTTTTCATTATTGAAGCAACGGACCGTATGGGCTATCGCATCCACATTTCTTATGTGATCCAGAAACTGATTCCCCAGCCCTTCCCCCTTGCTTGCTCCTTTGACCAATCCGGCAATATCGAAAAATTCGAGGGTGGTTGGAATCATTTTTTTGGGATGGATCAGCTTGGCAATACTTTCCAGTCTCTTATCCGGAACGGGGACAATGCCTATATTCGGGTCGATCGTACAGAATCGGTAACTCGCCACCTCTGCCCCGGCTGCAGTCAGGGCATTGAATATCGTGGACTTCCCCACATTCGGAAGACCGACAATCCCACATCGAAAACCCATTCATCCCCCCTATTCAAGCATAGCACAAAGGGCATAGAGCATAGCGTCTAAAGAACAAGCCGAAATGCATTCAACTGAGAAACAAGTTTTTTATGGATTTCTATTATAATATTTGTATAATAAAACGAAGAGAAAATAAAGACTTTAATATTTTGAGCCTGCTTGCCCTACCTATCACAGGCAGGCGGCAGGGGGGCCTGTCAACGGATAGGCAGGGAGGTCAGAGTGAAGCAGCAGAATCGTATCATGTTGGAGACAGCCTGTGCCATCGCAAAAAAAACCCGTTCGAAGGGAGTTTTGCTTTATGCAGATATCATCGAAGACTACGAAGCCTTAGACAAAATCGGTCAGGAAAAACATGTTGATCTGATCCTTGCCATCAAGGACGAAGCCTCCTTCCAAGATGCCACCTCAGTCTTTAAGAAAATCCTTCGAATCCCTGATGTCCCTCTGGGACGTATTAATCAAATGAAGATGGCAATCATCCAAGCCCTCTCAAAGGGCCTGGTTAAAAAAGGCGATAAATGGATCTGCCTCTCCGGCATCCCCCAAACAAAAGTCCTGGATAACCTCCTCATCCTCGAATTTGGAAAAGAGTTTGAAATCATCTCTTCTTCTGATCTCCCAGTGATTTCAGAAATTGTCAGACCGGAAGTTTTCGAAACCGTTCTAAGCCTCGCTTTAGAAATCTCTATCGAGGGGAAAGAAGGAAGAAAACCTGTTGGAACCATCTTCGTCCTCGGAAAGCATGAAGAGGTTCTCAAATTTTCACACCCTATGGTCATCAATCCCTTTCAGGGATATCCTGAAGAGGAACGAAATATTTTGGATCACCGGCTGAAAGAAACAATTAAAGAATTTTCCTCCATTGACGGGGCATTCATTTTCCGTGAGGATGGGGTCATCTTAGCAGCGGGCCGCCACCTGGATGCATCAGGAGAGAATATCGAAATTCCCTTGGGTCTTGGAAGTCGCCATCGAGCCGCCGCTGGGATTACCAGTCTGACCGATGCCCTCGCCATCGTCATTTCCGAGGAGACAGGAGGAGTGCGAATTTTTCACCATGGAAAGATCTTCATGGAGATTGAAAAAGGAGAATGACATAACCACCTTGAAATTATTAATCTTTCATCTTTTTTGGTCAACGGTTTGGTCAACACTTGCAGACTCATTGCGCAAAAAGCCCTCAAGCAACCGCGTGGCTTTCCTTCGATCATCGCTATCAATCTCATTGTAACGATGAAACATGGCATCCGTGGAATGGCCCGTCAGTTCCATGATGACCGATCTATCGACCCCGGCCTTCCTCATGTAGGTTACAAACCCATGTCTAAGATCGTGAGGGACAAACCCATCGTTGACCGTTCGACCATAAAGAATATTCGCATCTTCGCAAGCCTTTTTTACCCATACTCTTAGTTGCTCTCCCCTGATCTTCCTTCCATTCCATAGGAAGACATGAGGATTGTGTAAAGCCCTTGGCGTGCGTTTTAATATTTCCAGAAGGTCCGCAGGGATAGGGATAACTCTTGGCTCCTTGTCCTTTGTGTCACCTGCTTCGAGTTTGATGAGAAGATTCTCAAGATCGACTCTTGACCATACCAGATTCAAAACCTCTCCTTCTCTCATGCCCGTCCTGAATGCTGCAAAGAGAGGCCCTTTCCCCGGCTGTGGCATCTTTTCAAGAATCTGATAAAACTCTTGTGGAGAGAGTACCCGGTTTCGGGCATTGGCATTCTTCTTGAGCAAGCATTTGACTCCCTTGAAAACTTTCAGGGTGTCCCCTCCGAGAAGATCATCGTTAAAAGCTTTGTTCACCATGATCTTGACCGCATTAAATTCATAATCGACCGTTGCCAGGGCCATACCTTCTCTTTGCCTTTTTATCTGCAAGTTCTCCAGTTCGGATCGTTTGATGGTATTCACAACCCGGATCCCAAATTCAGAACAGAATTTCTTGAGCAAGGACTTTAGAGTTAGATAATTGCCCAAGGTCTTCGTCTTTTCCAAACTCAGATACCAGTCCCTAAGTTCATTAAATGTCATTTTCGCTTCCGGCAAGATTTCAAAGACTCGGTGTTCCCTCTTCTGTACCCTTCGCTTTCCATCCGCGTCCCGGGCCTCCTCGATCGATTCTCCGATGAGTTCGCGGCGCTGTTTCCCTCCTGGCAGCCGGTATGTGATCCAATAATTCACCTTATTGGCCCGCTTCAATTTTACCAGGTCCACACCACACGGACAGACTTTATTTCTTATAGATTGCTTTTTGTGACATAGACATTCAACTAAAACTGACATTTAATCCATCTCCTTTCTATGCTGTGACCTTGTGATCCAAGAACCACTTTTTAAACTCTCTGAGTCCGATCGTCGGTGTTTTCTTCAAATGAATGTTATAGGCTTGAATAATACCTAAGACCTCTTCGGCAATCTTAGGAAATGCTCGCAGACCTTCTAATGGATTTTCCCGAACGGCATTGACATATTCTGTTGCCAATCGTTCACCCTCTGCACCATGACGCATAATGATGATCTTGGCGGCCGCATCGTTCAAACAGGCACGAATAACCCTCCCTTTTGTGGTACCGGCTTCCAAATCAGGAAACAACCTCTTTAACTCGGTATAAACTTCATTCCAATCAGTCATTCAACTCACTTCCTTTCACTTCGGAGTATAGATATTCCTCAATGCTTGGTTCAAGAACCATATGTATAACTTCTTTTTGTTTTCGTCTTTTCAAATGACCCTCTGCTTCTTTTTGAAATCCCCATCTACAGACTTGACTCCATGCTGCCTTTTCTTGGTCAGGGTCTCTATACCCCTCAAACTTAAAATGATGTCCCAAAAAAATATGGGCCAGTTCGTGTGCTGCTACCGCTATTACCCTGTTGGTTTCTATTTCTGGGCCTTCCAATATTGGACTTAAATACACTATTGCTTGCTTGGACGGGAATCTCAATGGAGATACGAACGGATGAACTTTTCCCAATGTACCTTCAAATGGTATGAATAATCTATAGTCACTTGTCTGCATTTTTTTTAATTTTTGATAATCCTCCTCGGGGATACATGCAAGCAATTCAAGCAGCGCTTCTTTCCTCTTGTTTGAATGTTCTTCTTCAATGTCTAATTCTGGAAAATCTTGCATGACCTCTTTAGCATCACGCTTATAGGGTCGATCAACTACCATGCCCTTTCACCTCTCTTGTATTTTAACTTTGACAGTTTTGGGTTTAGTCGATTTCTCCTCTCTATACTTAACTACTATCTCTCTGTATTGCTCTAAATGCCCATCGATTGCCCTTCTGATAATCTCTGACACTGTAAGTCCTGTTTTCTTTGACACCTTCTTCAAATTCTTAATCTGTAAATCCGTCAAATAGAATCCGACTCGCTGTCCCACTTTCATCACCTCCCTTTAAACGGTTATACCAATTATACATAACTCAATATTTTTGTCAAGTTTTTTCTTTGGACTCCATTGGACACAAAAGGGTAATAAAAATCTTATCTCTTCAACCAAATAATGTCCCTCTTGGCAATTCGCCATTGCTGTCCCACCTTAAAAGCCGGAATTCCCTTGGCCCAAAGGCGACGGTATATCGTCTTTGGATTCACCCCGAAGTGATCTGCCAATTCCATCACTGTGAAATAGTCCTTCATCCTCAATCTCCCCAAGCCTTTCCTTCAATATAGGCCAGCTATCCAAAAAACCTTTGACCCTCTCATTTATCCCCATTTAAACCCCTGTAATCCCTTGCTGCACGTCCTGGGAGGCATTTAAAACCTTAACCCTACCTCTTACCCTCGGTATAAACCCTCCGCCTCTTTTCCGCTTGCCTCCGTCTCCTTTCGGCGATCGCAGCCTTGGCTTTTTTCCTCAAACTCTTTTTGGGAATTTCCCGAAGCTTGAGTTGTGAGACAATCCCAGATTTTCTAACTTCGTGCCGGAACCGAATAATAGCCCTGTCTATGTTTTCCGAAACTATCATAATTTCAAAGTCCCCCCAGAGGGACCAGCCAGCCTCTCTGGGGGGGGTGAAAGGAGATCACAAACCGGGGATTATTCGCGCCTCCCCGGCAAGGCGCAATCTCAAGGTCAATAATTTTTAAGGAGAGGGACGGTCCAGGAATCCGAATACCCGGGCCGCCCCAATACCAGTTATCCGATACTGTATTAACCGCCTCGGATCAGGGCGGCGGAGAGGGGAATGACGCCCCTCATCATGAGTTTAAACGCTTAACGTCACAAACGGGCTCAATGTCGTCGTTCCTTTAAAAGGTGTGATAGGCACATTAAACATCGGTTGCCCGTCGCATCTGAAAACAAATCTGAATGCAGTTTCGTCATTAACGAATCTTACGTGCATCGATGAATCAGTTTTCAAGCCCGAACTATGAACGGCTAAAACATATTGAGACATGTCCGCCAAAATGAGGTCGCCCTTTGTGCCGAGAGATTGACAATGTTCGATAGTGAGAATCGGTCTTCCGAATAAGGTTGAATACGGTGTTTGACTTAACCCACCCGGTGGCAGAAATACAGGAGTAGATACTGCCCCCCCCAATGTCATCTGTAATTGGTAAATTTGAGGTAGGACTGTGGAGTGAGTTAACCAAACCGCATTCTGTGCATTGATCATCCGTGACCACATGTTGACAATATCGCCGATGGCGATCGCATTCGCACCTACACGGGTAACGACGATGAGAGCCCCAGAGTTCATGATGCCGAGTGGTTGACCAACACCCGTACCGTTAATGACGGCATCCTCTACCATAAACTGAACTTCGCTGGCGAACCCTTGAGAAAGAATATTCTGAAGTGTGCCTGCATCGGCAAGGAGTTCATCCGTGCTATAGCAAAGACCGATCATTTTTTTTAAAGACAATTCCATGCGACGGAATTTGGGAGCCGACGGGGTTTTTGTTCCACCTTCAGCCGCCCAGAATCCAGTAATGCCACCCCAACGGGACCCAGTAGTTCTCGCCGTTTCAGCCAAAGCATTGATCATCAGCGTTTGAGTGGCGATAGGGATTTGTCTGACCAACCTGATGATTTGTCCCGTTGTGAAAGCGGACATGAGAATATCTTTGGAAAAAGTAGGCTCGAGTAGAAAACCACCATCCGCGGGAACCAGTTCTGAGAGGCCCGAGGCAGCGCGATATTCTGTTGCAACCTTTGAAAGCCGTGAATCAACGCCTAATCCTTTTCCTGCCCGAACGATAGCATCGATCTGATCTGCAAACGATTTGAAAACTTTCCCTCCCGAACGAACCCCATCATCAAGACCGAGATCGAAGATCGGCCTTGAAGTCGGTTGGTTTAGTTCAAGATTAGAAGTCCTCAAATCGAGAACCTCTATTTCGCTCATTAAGCGGCTTGCTTTTGACGCTTCATCGCCATCAAGCTGATCGATCGAACGACCTGCAAGGATGGCGTTTATCGAATCATATTTGAAAGTAATGGAATTTCGAAGATTGTTGATTTGTTCCTGAATAGACATAATGCCTCCTTTAATTCCAGAAGGCATTTGTAGAGAGCGTATTCGCCGATCTTTTTGCCTTGCAGGATTCTCGCCTCGCATTTGGGCGGGAACCGTTTTATTCCACCATGCCGGATTCGGCTGATGGGCTGGGAAAATCGGGATGCCGACATTTGTGACAACCCGAATATAGATGTAAGACAATGTAATACAAATCAAAAAAATTGTCAAGCCCAATAGATTTAATAGGCTATTAATTCTTTTTTTCAAACTCAATTTCCCCTCATCATCGTTTCAAACTCTTTGTCTGCCACAGGTGAGTTCGGGTCCGCTTTCCATCTCATGTGAAAATTATAGGCAGCCATTGCTCCAAGAGTTTCCCTTATTAAGATACAGCGGTCACGGTGAATCTCAAACCTCGCAATAATGGCCTTGCTTTCCTCAGTTAAATCTTCCATGTTTTATCCTCATTCAAATTTCTCAAACTGTATTGGCTCATTATTTAAACCCAAAGTGACCCATTGTTTATTTAACAATGCGAGGTCTTTCTGTAAAATTCTTAGAAGTGGGTGAGAGTGGTCCATCTTTTCGCCTTTGATCATAAGTCCATCGCGATCTATAACCGCTGACGTCTTATTGACCCTCTGTAAAGTAAAAAGGCAAACTTCGAGGCTTGTCCGATGCCCCAAGGATCTAAACTTTTTAATAGTCGCTTCATTCCAGATTAAAATTGCTTTAGAATCGGTCAATCCTTCCGGAACTGGAAGAGGGAGAGGATCTTCTGTAACAATCTTTTTAATTTCCTTCATATTGCACCTTTTGCACCTTTTTTAATTATGCCCAAAATTTTAACTTCTCATCTGCGAAAACTTGCGTGGCTCTCACCCTGCGGTAACGTGAAGCCAATCCTAAGCGATTTTTGGGGCATATAGGGGGGTCTCCTCATTTCACCCTTCCTCTATGACGACGAGGCCATGAACACCAACTCTTGCTTGAGCTTCAAGTTCTCCTCGCGTAACAGTTGAAACGCTTGCCGATAGAGTTCAAGTTTGCGTTCGAATATCTGTCGTTTATTCTCTGGTTTTAAACTGAAAAGGTTTTGAAATAAAAACGTATTCTCTAAGAATTCTTGACTTCTCATAAAATCCCCCTGATAATAGAACACGGTGCGAAGCCGGTTAAATTGTTAAAACACTTCTGGTGCCTTGGAGGTGTCCGGGATACGGACCCGGATGCCTCCAATCAGTTTCTTCCCAAAACGAATGCTTGGATCCACATAAACCTCAATATTCTTTCCTTCCCAGTCATCACTATCTGACCCAAATTCCTTTTCCAAGGTCTCTGCATTCGTTTTATTCAGAATCAAAGGCTTCACATCATTACCGAAAAAGTAGAGAATAGGTTTCTCTTCTTTACCGTCCTCGTTCTGGACCTCTTCCATTACTACTGTATCAACCGTGAATACGATTGGTTCGACCAGGTCGTCTTTCGATAGAAACTTGCTTGGAAACATCTTACCTACTTTCATGTCCTTTACCTGCCTTCTCCGGGTTCAAGCCGGTTTCGAATTGGTTGCGGCTTCGCGTCCGCGTTCTGTTTGTTTTGGGTAACTGTTTCTGGTTTGTTATTACTGGTTTTCTGGTTTTCCCTACTATAAGTAGTAGGGGAAAACCCGATAACCGCCTTTGTAATCGGTTTTTTGTTATTCCCAGAAAACCACCAGAAAACCGCAGATAACCGTTATAATTATTATGGAAAACCAAAGTAAGGTTTTTGCCTATTTCCGGTTTTCCGGTACACTTCTTTTTAACCTCGGACATATTCAAAGCGATTATCCTTCTTTGTGCGCCTGGCATACCAAAGGTTTTTGGCTTCGCCTTTCTTCAGAAATTTTCTAAATGCTTCTTTCCCCATCCCCAAGTTATCTTTAACGAGTTTCTGGAATTCGGTCTGATTTGGTGGATAGGCAGCATTTAAAAGTTCGGCCATTTTATTTAGAACCTCATTATCCGGGTCATCGGCCAAGCAAAGTTGGTGATTCTCAAATTTAAAAAACATTGGTCTCAATTCCAAAGCAGAAGAGAACCGGCTTTTCCCTCCAAGTCCTAACCTGATAGGAAGGTCAAGGTCGTCTTCACCCGCATCCTCATCACTTCCAACTCTTTTCACTCGGCTAAATTTCAAGATGTGGTCACTCAAATCAAACCAGGCCGTGCTTCCTCTGTAACCTCCAGTTTTATTTTCATGGTGAATCAAAATGATGGTATTTCCCCTCGCCCGGATTTCCTTATGACGTGCCATTACAAAAGAGGCATCTTTGGAAGAATTTTCTTCAAGTGTGTGCGAGCTTCGCAAAGAATCAATGATGAATAATCCAGGAGGGAAACTCTTGTAAATTTCCCACTCAGGAGCATCAATTCTAATTGGCATTGGATCGATTCCAAGATGCCAAATCATTAAATTCTTTGAACCTCCTATCTTCTTAACTCGGTCAACTATTTCAGAAATGGGGTTTTCGTAATCTATGTAATAAACCGGCATCTGTATCACGGGCAAACCGAAAAAAGGTATTCCCTTCGATACTGATGTTCCAAGGTGATAAGCAAGATGGGATTTACCTACCCCGCCTATCGCATGGAATGTGATAATCGCACCTTTAGGAATTGAAGGATAAATGATGTATTCAACCGTCACATCAAGTTGGGAAATTTCAAGAGAAGAGGGAAGGTTGAGGCGTTCGTATGGATCTGTTTTGATCTCCTCTCGGGGAAGATCCCAAAACTCACTTATCCCATACTGAACCAAGAAATTATCCAACCCTATTTTCTCCTCTCCATCGGGTAGAGAAACAAGGTAGGGTGTCGCACCTTTTTGCTTCAATTTTTGTGCAAGTAAAAGGACAGCTTTTTGAATGTCTTTGTTTTTATGGTAATCCCCATCGGGGATCAGATTCACAATCCGGCCACTAAAAGGGATATTGTTGAAATCTGGGACCAGTTCGTCGCTGCCTTTTTCTTTCCAATTCCAGATACCTCCCATTCCGAGTGAAACGATGCCCTCCTGCCAACCTTTCAGACTTTTTTTCTCGCCTTCGACAAGAGAAAGAGGGATAGACGTATCGATTATTTTGTCTTCGATACCAGGCGGGTAGTAAAGATGGACTCCTGAGTTTAGAGGCTGAAAGTATTTTATTTTATGTCCGTCTTTATCTTTGATCGGCGGGAAGAGTTTGTATCGACAAAATCCGTTCTGCTGGTATGGGAAAGCCAAAAGAGAATCTGTCTTATCAGCAAAGGTTTTCCCTAAAATCTTTGGAATTTCACGTGGCGGGACAGAGTGAATATTTGCCTTCGTGATTGTGTCATCGGTCAAACCACTCTTTTCTAAATCCCGTAGGTGGTCCGGGTGAAGATTTATCATTTAAACTTCCCTCGGTAACCCGTCGATGAATGCATCGAGATCCCGAACATCAAAAAGCTTTCTTTTGCCGTAGCATTTTGGTCGAATCGGAAAGGGATCCTTAGACCCGGGCGCGATCTGATTGTAGATCGTTCGCGGTGAGAGCCCCAAGTACAGAGCAGCTTCCCGAACTGATAGGAGTCTCTTTTTTGCACAATCCTGGACTGCCAACAGACTCTTAGGACTCATTTCTCTTCCGCTCTTGCTCCCATTTGAAGGACCTTATCAAGATCCTTTTTGAATTTTTCAATGACAGGACGAACCCGAAGATAGAACTTAAAAGGTTCAATCTTGTCATCCTCTCGTTTATCCGTGATAAGTTTGATGCCCTTCAGACCATCCAGTTCAATATCACATCTGATCTTAGCCATCACTTACACCTCCTTTTGAAAGCCAAAAAAAAATAGGTGAGAGGATAACCCCTCACCTATTAAGGACACGAACAAGTCAATTTTTTAAAAATATTTTATAGTGCTATGATTTAATTAAGGTTTTGGCCTAATTTTTTTTTAATGACTTCCCGACCTTTTTAACTTGCTTTTTATAATTTTCGATCCGCTTCTGTGCCGTGGGAAAGGAAATGTTACAAGACCGCGCCAACTCTCCCGGAGTCGGAATCTTACCTTCATTTTCAAATGTCATCTCTAAAAGGTCGTCGAAACCTTTCCCGAATGTCTTGACTAAACCTTCTCTATTACTTTCCAAGGTTTTCTCTTTTGTCAATTCCCATACTCGACGTTTATAGTCATCTAAGGTTCCCTCTTTATTTGCGGGATGGATCATATAAACGTCTATAGTTGAAGTCCCGCATATTACCATTACGCACTTAGCCCTATCTGGATCATTGAAGGGTTCGCTCAAAATATCATCAATCTCAGCCATTGGGTTGACCCCAACATCGAACTCTCTCCAATTTGATTTCTTTCCTTCAGTCTTTTCGAAGAAAACTCTGTAAGGGCCATTGACCGAAGGATTAATAACATCGGCCATTAATTTCTCTGCATCGATTGGTCTGGTTCTTTTGTCCCATCGCTTTTCACTTTTTTCTTCCCTCCACATATCCCTCTTTATAAATTTGTCAATCTCATCCGTGGAGGCCTCTGTAATTGTGATAACTGATTCATTCGAACCCTTTTTCATATCTACCGCCTCCTTTTGGTCAACACTTGGTCAACACTTGCGTCAAAATATCCCCTGTTTTACCTACAATTCATTATATTTACTTTTGCCATAAAATTAAAGTAAATAGTTGATTCTCTTCATTCATTGTATTTACTTCCAATTACTATCACCCTCATGGAGATTGAAAAAGGTGAATAGAAAATGAGAATTGAGGAATTGCGGAATTAGGAGATTGCGAATTAAGAATTTAATTCCTAATTCCTCAATCCCCTAATCCCTAAATCACAAATCAATTAAAAGAGTGAGGCGAGCCATTTGTGAAGAACGAGGATCATCGGACCGAAAACCAATGAGACGACCGTTATCAATTTTAAAAAGATGTTCAACCCCTCTTCAGAAACTGATTCATCGCTTTTTCAAGTCCTTCCAAAAGCAAGACCTTCAGAGATTCTGCTGCCCGGGAAAGGATTTGATCTAAATGGAGTTGCTCGATTTTATCAAAAACGTCCAAGACATACTCGGCTGGATCCATCTCCTGGGGAGGTCTTCCAATGCCAACCTTTAGTCTTAAAAAGCTATTTCCACCCATCCTATCAATGATGGAACAAACCCCCTGATGTCCTCCATCCCCTCCTCTTTGTTTAAAACGAAGCCTTCCAAAGGGAAGGTCCAAATCGTCATGAACGACGACTACATCTTCCATTCTCAGGTGAAAGAAATCGGCCGCCTTTTTGACCGCTTCTCCACTACGATTCATGAAGGTCATCGGCTTAGTCAAGATGACCTGCTGAGAATCGATCCATCCTGTTCCGTATAGGGATTTAAAGCGTTTGGTGCGGATAGGAATATGATTTATTCTGGCAAGACGATCCACTACCTGAAATCCAATATTATGCCTGGTCATTCGATATGGGATTCCAGGATTACCCAGTCCCACGATGATCTTCACATTCGGTTATTCTTTTTCCTCCTCCCCCTCCTTTTCCTTTACCTCAGCCCCTTCAACAGCCTCTGGAGCCACTGCTTCAACAACCTTCTCCTCCACCACAGGGGGCACGACCGTGGCGATGGTATAGTTAGTGTCTGATAAAATTTTTACCTTCTCAACTATAATATCTTGGACATGAATCGAATCACCGATCTTCAAAGGACTAACATCAATATCAATGCTCTTTGGAATATCTCCAGGGAAGCACTGGATTTGGATCACCCTCCGGATCTGGTCAAGGATTCCTCCCATCTTGGTCCCCTCAGGTTTCCCGACCAAATGAACGGGAACTTCCACGATGACCATCTCATCCATAGTCACCTCAAAAAAATCAGTGTGTAGGGTTATCCTTTGGAGAGGGTCAATTTGGATATCTTTCACCATCACTACCTTACGGTCTGATTGATTGCCCTTTCGAATGTCGAGGTCAATCAGAACATTCTCCCCAGCTTCCGTTTGAAGGACTTTCGCTAATTCCTTAGAATCAATCACCAAAGGGATGGTTTGGGACCTTGGTCCATAAAAAATGGCAGGGATCAAGCCTTTCGTCCGTAGTTTCTTTGCCTTTTCCTTTCCAACCCCTTCTCGAATCTCTGCTGTCAATATGGGTCTTTGCATGGGTCACTCCTTCTAGTGGTTTGTGTTAAAATAATCCCCCTTCGTCTCCCTTTAGTGAAGGTGGATTGAGGGGGATTTGCAAATTCAAATAAATAGGCAACTCACCGAATCATCCTCATAAATCCTTCGGATGGCGTCAGCCAAGAGACCGGATATGGAGACGACTTTGATCTTTGGGCATGCCTTGGCCTCTTCTTTGAGGGGGATGGTATCTGTCACAATCATTTCCTGAATGGGTGATTCTGAGATAATCTTCACAGCTTTTCCAGAAAGGACAGGGTGAGTGCAAGAGGCATAGACACCCTTCGCCCCATTCTCAATCAACGCATAAGCTGCCCGCACTAATGTTCCTCCTGTATCGACCATATCGTCAACTAAGATCGCCAACATCCCACTGACATCCCCTATGATGTTCATGACCTGTGAGACATTGGGAGATTCTCTTCGCTTATCGATAAAAGCCAAGGAAGCTTCTAATCGTTTTGCATAGGCTCGAGCCCTCTCCACCCCTCCTGCATCTGGGGAGACAATAACGAGATCGTTCTTCAATTGCCTCAGGTGCTCTAACAACACCGGGGAAGCAAATAAGTGGTCCACTGGAATATTGAAAAAGCCCTGAATCTGACCCGCATGCAGGTCAACAGTAAGAATTCGAGAAGCCCCCGCGGTCGTGATCAGGTCTGCAACCAGCTTTGCAGAGATGGGTGCTCGAGGAAGAACTTTGCGGTCCTGCCTTGCATAACCATAATAAGGCATTACAGCGGTGATCCTTTCCGCAGAAGCCCTTTTCAGGGCGTCGATCAAAATGAGGAGTTCCATCAGATTGTCATTGACAGGAGAAGAAATGGACTGGATCACGAAAACATCCATCCCTCGCACGCTTTCATCAATCTCAACATGAATCTCTCCATCACTAAAGGTGCTCACCACAGATTTGCCAAGAGAGGTCCCCAACTGGTCACAAATCTTTTGCACTAATTCGGTGTTTGAATTTCCAGTAAATATTCTTAACCAACTTAAATCCTCCCCTGGTTTGACCACTACCCTTTTTTTACTCATAAGAACCTCATCCCCCCAATCTGGAAGGCAGAAAGTGTAAGGCGGTGAGTGGTGACACTCATTCCTATCTCTACTCCCCACTTTCGACTTCCATTATCCAGAATTTTGGCTGGGGTGGGAGGATTCGAACCTCCGAGTCCAGGTTCCAAAGACCTGTGTCTTACCGCTTGACGACACCCCAACATGGTTTGTAAATTCGAAATCCGGATATCGAAATTCGAAACACCTACCTGCCGGTAGGCAAATGCTTCGAATTTAAAGTTTATGGTATCTATTTACTTGCTCTTCTGAATTTCTTTATTATATTCTTCCAAAACGATGGATTCGATCATCTGTCGGGTTTGGCTATTAAGGGGGTGGGCAGTATCCCTGTAAGTTCCGTCCTTCCTTTTCTTGCTTGGCATCGCAACGAATAATCCATTATTTCCATTAATGACCTTCAAATCTCTCACGACAAAACAATGGTCGAAGGTGATCGCAACATATGCCTTAAGCCTTTCCTCCCTAACGGGGAAAACCCTCACTTCTGTCACTTCCATAACGCCCCCTTACTTGTTCCCCCTGCCTATCCTGCCTTTCGCAGGCAGGCGTCAGGCAGTGATGCTATGTGCTTTAAAAACGACCCATCCTCTCCTTCCGACCGATTTCTTTATCTTTGCATAAGCCCCCGTTGCACTTTTATCATCTTGGAATAGACCGAAAACCGTAGGGCCACTCCCTGTCATCAAGGCGCCCAAAGCCCCAGCAGAAAAAAGTATTTTTTCCATGAGGCCGATCTGGGGATATTTTTTCGAAACCACTTCTTCTAAATGATTCAAAAGAATGCGGGAAATCCCCTCGGGAGATTTCAGAAACTTATGAAGATTAAAATGAAATTGCTGATTTGTCAACACGAATTTTTGGTAAGCCCAACGCGTTGAAACCTCAAAATTGGGATAAATGAGCACATACCATAGGCTCGGAAGTTCTTCCTTTTTTAATCGTTCACCAATCCCCGAACCAATGGCAGCGCCCCTCAAAAAGAAGAAAGGAACATCTGCCCCGATCTCTAATCCCATTCCCATCAACTCCCTTTTGGATAGGTTCATTTCTAAAAGTTGATTCAATGCCTTCAGGGTAGTGGCAGCATTACTGCTCCCCCCTCCCAAGCCAGCCCCGAGAGGAATTCTTTTCTCGATTTCAATATGAACACCCCCCTTATAACCCGAAATCTTCAACATGGATTGAACAGCTTGGTAAACCAGATTGATCTTTCCAATGGGAAGGTTGGGATGGTCTGTCACGATAGAAACTCCTTTTTCCTTTTTTAAAGAGAAATGGAGTGTATCGTGAAGACTGATCTTTTGAAGGACGGTCCTCAACTCATGGTATCCGTCCTCCCGTCTCTTCAAAATCTCTAGTCTAAGGTTTACCTTTGCAGGAGATTCTAAATGGAGTACTTCCATCATATTGATCAATTTTGTTTAAGGCAAATATAAATGATCTTTTGAGGAAGAAAAATCTTCATCTCATCATAGGAAAGCCAGTCTTTTTTTTCAAGTGATTTTTAAGGATTAACTTGAAAGGAGAATGCGGGATCTCAATCTTCATGAAGTTGAATTGATTCTGTCGGACATTGGTTTATGCAAGCCCAGCATTCGATGCAATCCTCAGGGTGGATAGGATTGGATCTATCTTCTTCAATTTGATAGACCTCACTCGGACAAATCTCAGCACAGTTTCCACAGCCATTGCATTTTTCTTGGTCAACAACTGGATACATAACTTAAATCCCAATTTCTAAATCCCAAATCATTCCCAAACTCCAATTTCAAATGACCAAAACGATTTCTTTAAAATTTGGAATTTTGTTCATTGGAATTTATTTGTTATTTGGTATTGGGTGCTTTGCCTAACATATTTGTTTCGTTCCACAGGCTAAAACCTGGCTGGGTTTACTCCCGCTTCGATAGATGGTAATGCCTTTGCATCGCTCTTGGTAAGCCATCAGAAAGGCTTCCCTCACCTCATTCTTTGTTGCATCTCGTGGAAAGTTGATCGTTTTCGATACGGCATTATCCGTATACTCTTGAAAAACTGCTTGGATCTTGATGTGCCAGACTGGGGGAATTTCAAAAGTGGTGATAAAAACCTTTTTCACCTCTTTTGGAACCTGGGGCAGCTCCTGAAGGCTCGCCCCTTCAGAGAGAGATTTGATTAATTCAGGATTTAGAAATCCCTTTTTTTCTCCCAATTCGATAAAGAGAGAATCCGTGATTTGAAATTCCATATCTTCTAAAGCTCTTCGGGTATATTGGATGGCAAAGAGAGGTTCGATGCCACTTGAACAATTGGCCAATAGGCTGAGCGTCCCGGTAGGGGCGATCGTGGTAAGGGTGGCATTTCTCAGCCTCATGCCTTCAGGTTTATCATAAACGGAACTTTTAAAATTTGAGAAAACCCCTCTTTTCTCAGCCAGTTCTATAGATCGTTCCCGAGCCTGATATTGAATAAAACTCATGATCCCTTTAACCACCTCTAAAGCCTTCTGAGAATTATAGGGAATGCCCAGTCGGATAAAGAAATGAGCTAATCCCATTACCCCAAGACCAATCTTTCGATTTCCTTTTGCCATCTGAGAGATTTGTGGTAATGGATACTGGTTCATATCAATCACATTATCTAAAAAATGGACCGCATGCCTGATGGTCATTCTTAGCTTATCAAAATCGACCTCCCAATTCCCATTCTTCTCCTTTAACATCCTTAAGAGGTTGATGGACCCTAAGACACAGGGTTCGTAAGGAAGGAGAGGCACTTCACCACAGGGATTCGTGCTCTCAATCTCACCCAATTCAGGAGTGGGGTTGGCCTCATTAATTCGATCTAAAAAGAGTATCCCCGGGTCCCCGGTCTCCCAAGCCGCACTCACGATCGCTTCCAATACTTCCCTTGCCTTCAGGCGTCTGAAAGGCTGCTTCGTCCTTGGGCTGATCAGATCATATTCATCATCTTTCGAAAGGGCCTCCATAAAAGCTTTTGTGATCCCAACAGATAAGTTGAAATTCTCCATTTCCTTTAAGTTCTTTTTGATGGTAATAAATTCCATGATATCAGGATGATCGACTCTCAGGACCCCCATGTTGGCCCCTCGTCTTGTCCCTCCTTGTTTAATGACCTCTGTCGCCATATTGAAGACCTTCATGAAGGAAACAGGACCGCTCGCCATGCCTCCTGTGGACTGAACCCTATCGTCTTTCGGTCTCAAATGGCTAAAGGAGAAACCTGTTCCCCCACCACTTTGATGGATGAGGGCCGTCTGTTTCACTGTTTCAAAGATTGAATCGAGGGAATCTTCAACGGGGAGGACAAAACAAGCAGCTAATTGCTGGAGGTCTCTTCCTGCATTCATCAGACAGGGAGAGTTAGGAAGAAAATCTAAGGATGCCATCATCCGAAAGAAAATCTCGGAGAGTTCTTCAGAAGAGGTCTGATTCCCATAAAAACGTTCTGCCTCAGCAATATTTTTGGCCACACGCCAGAACATCTCTTCAGGAGATTCAACGACTTGACCCCTGAGATCTTTTCTTAGATACCTTTTTTCTAAAATCGTAACGGCTTGAGAAGTAAGACGAGAGATTTCCATCTTACACTCCCTGAGGGAGGTTTGACATGGACAAACCTCCCTCGAACAGACTTAAACGGCCTCAACGCTCTTTACCTCTGGAACTTGTTGCTTGAGGACTTTCTCCACCCCCATCTTTAAAGTCATCTGCGACATGGGGCAGCCACCACAAGCCCCGGTTAATCTGACCTTCACGATTCCATCCACCACATCGATCAATTCAATATCCCCTCCATCGGCTTGAAGGGCAGGCCGAATCTTCTGCAACGCCTTTTCCACATTCTCTCTCATTCCGTTTTCACCTCCTCTATCCTTTTCTTCTTTTCAGAACCGATCTTTTTATTAATAATAACACATATCTATTCTTATTAACAAAAAATATTATTGATTTTATTAGCTTTTGTAATCGAGAAAAATGGTCTAGAAGATAGAGGTATTATTTGTTTTGGTGGGGAGGGCCTGATGTGATGAATGGATCGAAAGGTCATGGAGAAAAAGATTAATCCTTTTTCTTCTCCAATTCTTCCAATCTCTTATGGAGATATACCCTCAGGGCATCAGGCCTCTCGCAAAAATTAACATCTCCTTCACAAGTTGTACTACTGCTATCGATATCACAGTAACCGATTCCCTTCCCAATGCTCAGACTTTCTGGTTTCCTGAAAAGGGGGCATCTCTTTTTTTCTCCCATTCTTCTCTCCTCCTTTCAGCCAAAAGATATTTCTTAAGGATATCGGGTATCTCGCAAAAATGAATATCAGCATCACAAGTCGTTTGGTCACAACCGAGATCGCAATACCCGATGCCCCGGCCCATGTTAGGAGTTCCGGAATCTCGGTAAAATGAACAGGGTCTTAAAATTGACATCCAAACCACCTCCTTCAGGCAAAACTAAAAACTTCAAAAAAAGCCCGTGTCAACATAGACCACGGGCTTGGCAAAATTTCTTTTGCTTTGGCAACCCGGCTATCCCGGGTATTCGGGACCCGTGGCTTTCCCCGCCTGCTCCATTTTGGAACAGTGGGCCTCAACCGCCAATTATGACGGGCAGGCGTCCCACGATTACTCGTGGTTTGGCTTTATCGGCAATGTTGTTTTAAAAATATTTCCCTAATTATCTTTGGTGCATTTTCAATGCCAAGGAAAGTAAATTCATGAAACCAATTGATTTCAAAAGGATTCATTAAATCTTGGATTTTTTGAAAAAGATATAAAGCGCCCTTTTTTGTTATGGAATAATAAAAATTTAATGGTGCCAAGCTATTTATTTCGGTAGGATTAATGGGAAACCCATTCTGGAATTTTGTAGGAATCCTCAGATCTAAATTTTTGTCTAAATTTTCCTAACCCATCAGGATCGAGTAAAAGATAGTCAATGGGGGGTTCTCTGTCACTATCTACGGCATAGGCAAAGATTTTGCCATTTCCACTTATCCTGGCGACATGCCCTCCATCAGGGGTATAAAATTTTTCAACGATCTTCTCCACCCCATCCACCTGTTTAACTTGAATAGAATAAGGGATGAGACCTTTTAAATTAGGGATGGGCCAGCCCTCTTGATTTACTTCTTGACCCATAGAAACAATGGGTATGATTAAAACTCCGATACACAAAATAGACCAAACACTCTTCATTCTGCTTCCATTTGCCTTTTGGATTTTTAACTTTCAACTTCAAATCTTAAACTTTGAACTTTATTCTTTCCCCTCCAAATATTTCTCCACAGCAAAGGCAGCCGTCGCTCCATCCCCGACGGCAGTGGCCACTTGGCGCAATAACTTTTTCCTGCAATCTCCAGCAGCAAAGATACCTTTCACTGAAGTCTCACAATTTTCGTCGGTGATAATATATCCTGCCTCATCAACGTTAACCAAACCCTTTAAGAATTGGGTCCTGGGTAAAAGTCCCACAAAAAGGAAGGCACCTTCTATAGGGTGCTCGTTCACCTCCCCGGTTTTTACATTTTTTACGATCACCGACCGGACTACTGAATCTCCTTTAATCTCTTGGATGACCGAATTCCAGAGCAATTTGATTTTTGGATTTGCAAAAACCCTCTCCTGATAGATTTTCGTTCCTCGAAGGGCATCCCTCCGATGGACGATGGTCAACTCTTTAACAAACTTTGTGAGGTAGAGGGCTTCGGTCAGTGCAGAGTCTCCCCCTCCCACCACAACGATTTGACTGTCTTTAAAAAAAACCCCGTCACAAGTGGCACAATAGGAGACCCCTTTGCCAGCGAATTCCTTCTCACCAGGAACTCCTAATTTCCGATATTCCGTCCCTGTACAAATAATAAGGGCTTCACAAAGATAGCTCCCCTCTTCGGTTTTAACAACCTTCTTATCGCCTTCCAGCTTCACCTCCACGACATCTTGAGAAACCACTTCTAGCTCAAATCGCTTTGCCTGCTCTTCCATCAAACGACTTAACTCATCTCCGTTAATCCCCTGCGGAAAGCCAGGATAATTTTCGATGAGCTCTGTGATGGTCATCTGTCCTCCCAAAAGACCGATCTCGATAAGGAGGGTATTGAGTCTTGACCTGGATGTATAAAGACCTGCCGTCAAGCCTGCAGGTCCTCCTCCAACAATAATCACCTTGTAAATCTTTTTTTCTCCCCCTTCCATCCACCCCTCCTTGTTTACAAGATAATTTCAGAATAGGACATAGATGCCCACTTTGTCAATGTATTAGGAAGGGATCCATGACTTGACAATTAGGAATTGTGAAAGATAGATTAAACAACTATAATTTAGGTATAAAGGAGGAAGAAATGGAAAGGACATTGTCAATTGTGAAACCGGATGGCGTTCAGAAGCACCTGATCGGTAAGGTTATTAAACGTTTTGAAGACCATGGTTTAAAGGTGATCGGTCTGAAGATGATTTCGATGGATAAAAAAGAGGCGGAGGGATTTTATGCTGTCCATCGAGGAAAACCTTTTTTCGAAAGCCTGACCACCTTCATGTCTTCTGGACCTTCCGTCGTCATGGTTCTTGAAGGAGAGGGAACGATTTCAAAGACACGGGAGTTGATGGGCGCCACCGACCCCAAACAGGCAAAAGAAGGGACCTTGCGTCACCAGTTTGCTACCAATATCGAAAAAAACGTTGTGCACGGTTCTGATGCACCTGAAACAGCCGCCTTTGAAATCAAATATTTCTTTAACTCTCTGGAGACATTTGAATATTGAAAAGTTCTTCAGAAAAGATCGACCTTAAGAATTTAAGGCCTTCTGAACTCGTTGAATTCCTCGGGTCATTCGGAAAAGAACGCTATCGAAGTATCCAGATTCTAAGATGGCTTTACCAGAAGGGTGTCGAATCCTTCGATGAGATGACCAACCTCTCCAAAAGATTCCGCCAAGAATTGAGCCAAATCGGCTTCATCTCCACCCTCTCCACCCTGAACATGGAACAGGCCAGGGATGGAACAAAAAAGTTTTTATTTCAACTCAAAGATGGGAACCGAATTGAAAGCGTCCTGATCCCTGATAAGACACGCCTCACCCTCTGCCTTTCCACCCAGGTGGGGTGTGCCTTAGGATGTCGATTCTGCCTGACAGGGAAAATAGGATGGAAACGGGATCTAATGGTCTCAGAGATCCTCAATCAGATTCTGGCAGTCAGAAAAATGCTTCCCGAAAAAACATCCATTACTAACATCGTCTTGATGGGAATGGGGGAACCCCTCGCCAATTACAAAAATACACTGAAGGCGATTGAGTTGATGGCTCACCCCGATGCCTTCAAATTTTCGTCAAGGAAAATCACCCTCTCAACAGTAGGTCTTCTTCCCGAGTTGGAGCAGCTGGCAGAAGAAAAAATCTCATTTCGTCTGGCCATCTCCCTCAATGCCTCAGAGGAAGAGACTCGAAGTGATTTAATGCCTGTCAATCGCCGTTACCCATTAAATAAAATCTTGGCGTTATGCAAAAAATTTCCCCTTCGGCCAAGGACTCGAATTACCTTTGAATATGTGATGGTGGAAGGGATTAATGATTCTTCCCAGGATGCCAAAAGATTATTAAAAATATTGAGAGGCATCCCCTCCAAGGTCAATCTCATCCCCCTCAATGAAGCCCCCGAGATCCCTTTTAAAAAGACTTCGGAAGAGAAGATCAAACGGTTTCAAGAAATTTTACTGGAGGGCGGGCTCACTGCAATCGTTCGAACTAGCAAAGGGAGAGAGATTTCAGCTGCCTGCGGTCAACTTCAAGCGAAAGAACCAGTTCAATAGTTTGACAGTATTGAGGAAATCAATTAACATCCATTTAAATATAGAGGCTGTATTGGAATAGATCGGAGGAGGATAAGGATGTCAGAAAAGATCGTTGGGGTGATTGGCGGGTCAGGTCTCTATGAAATGGAAGGCCTTGAAGAGGTTCAAACCGTTTCCTTGAAGACGCCCTTTGGAGACCCTTCAGATTCGTTCATCCTGGGGCGTCTCGAAGGGGTGAAAGTCGCCTTCTTGCCCCGACATGGGAAGGGCCATCGCATTCAGCCCTCTTCTCTTAACTTCAGGGCAAATATCTATGGGATGAAGATGCTGGGGGTCCAATGGATCATTGGTGTCAGTGCAGTGGGATCTATGAAAGAATCGATCCACCCCGGGGATATGGTGATCCCAAACCAATTCATTGATCAGACAAAAGGCCGTCAGAACACCTTCTTTAGTGATGGGATCGTGGGTCACATCAGCTTTGCAGATCCGGTTTGTCCTGTTTTAAGCCAGATCCTTTTCGAGGCTGGAAAAGAGGTTGGTGCGACAGTTCATCAGGATGGAACCTACCTTTGCATTGAAGGACCTCAATTTTCAACACGTGCCGAATCAAGGCTTTATCGAACATGGGGTGTCGATATCATTGGAATGACCAACCTCCCTGAGGCAAAACTGGCTCGGGAAGCTGAGATTTGTTATTCCACCATCGCCTTTGCAACGGATTACGATTGTTGGCATGAGGAGGCAGGAGACGTTTCCATTGGCGAGGTCCTGAGAATTCTGGCCCAGAGCACAAAAATAGCAAAAAGTGCGATTCGACATGCGATCAAACATCTTCCAGAAAAAAGAGAATGCTTTTGTGCCAATGCTTTAAAATATGCCCTGATTACCGGCAAAAAGTTTATCCCCGAAAAAACGAAAAAAGATTTAGAACCGATCATCGGGAAATATATATAATGTTATGATGAAGTTTCTTGCCGATCGTATGTTGGGGAAATTGGCTAAGGAATTGAGGATGTTGGGGTATGATGCCGTTTATTACCAGGGAGAGAATGCTTATCCATTGATAAAACTGGCTCGTGAGGAAGGTAAAGTGATCCTGACCCGAAATACCAAACTCATTCCCAAGAGACCAGAGGATCGCATCATCAGGATCATGGAGGACAAACCTCCTCTTCAGTTGAGAGAGCTCATTCAAAAGAAAGTCATTTCATTGAACGAGGAGAACCTTTTTTCCCGGTGCCTCCTCTGTAACATTCTCCTCGATGAAATCTCACGGGAGGAGGTTGAAGGGAAAGTCCCGGACTTTATCTTTTATCAACAGAAAAAATTTTTCCAGTGCTCAATGTGTCTGAGAATCTATTGGCAAGGATCCCATCAGGATCATATGCAAAAGAAGGTGTATGAGCTTTTTGGTCATTGAGTCAAAATTATGTCTTTGGGTCTAAGCGTTTTTGAATCTTCGAATCATGGCCCAATGACTCTATGACGCTATGGCACTAAGACTCTAAGAGGTATTTAATAAATGCGCATCATCAGTGGAACATCGAAGGGGCGAAAATTAGTAGCACCCAGGAACTATTCCCTTCGCCCCACCTCTGATCGTGTGAAGGAATCTATCTTTAACATCCTCCAGGACGAAATAGAAGGAAAAGTAGTTCTCGATCTCTTCGCAGGCACAGGGAATTTAGGGATTGAAGCCCTGAGCCGAGGGGCTAAGAAAACCATCTTTGTTGAAAAGGGAAGACAGGCCTTACGACTCATTCAAAGAAATCTCACTCAATTTGGGTTAGAGGAACGATCTGAAATTCTTCCAAAAGATGCAAACCGAGCGATTGGAATTCTTAAACAGAGAGGGGAATGCTTTGGTCTGATCTTGATGGATCCTCCTTATGAGAAGGGTTTGATCCAAAAAACCTTAATGAAATTGAACTCCCATCAGATTTATTACAAGGACTCTATCCTGGTCATCGAACATAACCGGCGGGAACCCCTTCCCCCTATCATCAATGGTTGGAATCTTATTCACCAACGGCGGATCGGAGACACTATGATCTCGTTTTTAACCCCTCAGGGAGAAGATCAAACAAACGAGGTTAAAATAGAATCCTAAACCCGTTTCTCCCGACCCATAACAGGTCATTACCTAAAAGAGGCTTAGAATGACAAAAAAGAAGAAAGGAGAGGATAAAAATATGGGAAAAGTGGCCATCTATCCAGGTTCCTTTGACCCCATTACTTATGGTCATATCGATATCGTCGAAAGGGCTCTTGAGATCTTCGACAAAATGATCATTGCCATTGCAGAAAATGAAGAAAAACGTCCCCTCTTCTCTGTTGAAGAACGCCTTCAAATGGTGAAAGCTTTCTTTAAAGATGCCCCCAATGTCATCGTGGACAGTTTCAAGGGACTTCTCGTCGACTATGTAGCGAAGACCAATGCCATAGTGATTTTAAGAGGCCTCCGTGCCACCTCCGACTTCGAATATGAATTTCACATGGCGTCCATGAATCGAAGCCTCAACACCCATCTGGATACCCTCTTCATGATGACGAGTAAGGACTATTTTTTCGTCTCCTCCAGAACGATCAAAGAAGTTGCCCGATTAGGGGGTGGAGTTGAGGGATTGGTTCCAGACCTCGTCGTCAGGCGATTGAAAGAAAAGTTCAAATTTCCTGTCACAAAAAAGAAACAAATTGGGTGGGATGATTGAAAGAGCAAAGGGTGTTGGAATTATAAAAATTCTTGAAGATTTGAAATAAAACACTCGAATCCTCGAATCCTGAAACCCCATTAAATTTTGTATGAAGAGATTGATCCTCTGTGATTTCGATGGAACGATCAGCGTTCGGGATATGGGGTATGTCCTGGTCAATCAATTTACCTTAGGAGATTGGGAACCGATCGACCGGGATTTCCGCGAGGGGAAGATTGGTTCAAAAGAGGCCTACTCCCGAATTGCAAAAATCCTTAAGGGGGATGAGTCAACCATCCTCCGTTTTGTTGAAAAGCATTCCAACATCGACCCGTCTTTCCCTGTTTTCTACCAATACTGTCATGAGAAGGACATCGATGTCAAAATCGTCAGCGATGGTCTTGATTTCTATATCAAGAAGATTCTGGAAATCCACCACCTCTCGGAAATCCCTTTCTATGCCAACGGTACCCATTTCCGGGATGGGGAAGGAATAGACATTTCTTTCCCTCACTCCGAGGAAGAGTGCGGTCTTTGCGGGACCTGCAAAAAGAAACTCATTCAAATCTACCGAAAAGAATATGATTCCATCTTTTTTGTCGGAAATGGCTTTTCCGACAGGTGTGCGGCTCAGGAAGCAGATTTCGTTTTTGCCAAACAATCCCTCTACACTTATTGTATCGAACAGGATATCCCCTGCCATTTTTTTAAGGATTTTGGGGAGATTCTCGATGATCTGAAGAAACAGATCCGTGGAATTATCTTCGACCTCGATGGAACACTGATCGAATCCTATGAGGCGATCTATCTAGGTCTGAAAGAATGTTTGCAATATTTCGGGAAGGAGATCTTTCCTTTCCCTGATCTCAAAAAATATCTCAAGGTAGATTTGGAGGCAACACTTTCCCAGTTCTTCCCACCGGAGGAGGTGTTTAAGGGTATCCCCATCATGAGAAAGAAATATGAGGAGGTCTATCTCAATAAAACCCACTTTTTAGATGGGGCCCCAGAAGTTCTCAAAGCGCTCCATTCCGATGGGGTCATCCTGGGGATTGCCTCAAATAAATTTGGTCGCTTTTCAAGAGGGGCCATCCTGCATTTGGGGGTGTCAGGCTATTTTAAATCTGTGATCGGTGCTGGGGATGTCCCACGAAACAAACCCTTCCCTGATATGATTCATACTGCCTTAAAGGAGATGAATCTTCCCTCAGAGGAGGCGATCTTCGTCGGAGACACCCTTACAGATATTGAGACAGGAAAACAAGCAGAGGTTGATGTTTATGCCCTTCCCACTGGATTCCACTCCAAAAAGGAACTTTCTCAAGGAAAACCAAGGCGCCTATTAAAAAACCTCCAAGAACTGGTCCAGGTCGTTAAAAATCCCCTATCTTAGACCCATTTGATTCTTGCTTCGCTTTTTTCAATCTATTTACTTCTCATTTCTCTTTCCTATCTTCTATTTCTTGCCCATTCGCAAAATGGCCATTTTGGATTCGATATTCCATTTCTAAAGAAAGAAAAATATTTTTCTTGACAAAAGAATAGATATGTGATAAATAAGCCTCATGTAATTAAATAATCTCATGTTATTCTTAATTCACATGTGGTAAATTTATCATCATGGAAGATATCATTGTCACGGTATGGAGATTGATTAAAGAGAAGTCTTCGGTCAGGAGGGTATCGATAGAATTGGGGATGGATCGTGCAAGCCTCTACCGATCCTTGAAAAAGGGAACGAATCCCAGGATTGATACGATTATGAAATTTTTAAATAACCTGGGTTATCAACTCCAAGTGGTCAAGACAAAAAGGAAGGCAAAAAAACCAATGCGTTCGAAGAGAATGGAACCAAGGAGATAAAGAGGGGATGGAAAAGGAACACTTAAAATTTAAGCTAAGTTTCATTTTGACCTTTTTTATTTTATTAACTCTCCCTTTTCCTTTACAAGCTTATGAGGAGGGAAAGGTTTTATCGATTGTGGATGGAGACACTGTAAAAGTGATTTACCATCAGAAAGGAGAAAGTATCCGACTCATCGGGATCGACAAGCCTGAAAGTAGACCTACCAAGAAGGCGATGAAAGATGCTCAGAGGACAAAATCGGATATAGAAACCATTATCTCCCATGGAAAAGAGGCCAAGGAGTTTGTAATGACATTAATGAAACCAGGGGATTTTTTATGGTTAGAGTTCGATGTCCGGAGGAGGGATCCATACGGAAGACTCTTGGCCTATCTCTACCTACCCAGCGGGAAGATGTTAAATGAGGAGATCGTTAAGGCAGGTTATGCTCAACTCATGACCATACCCCCTAACGTGAAATATCAAGAGAGGTTTTTAAAGGCTTACAGGGAGGCGAGAGAGAACCATCGGGGTTTGTGGAAATAGATAGCAAGTCATTTCTTTCAGGAGGTGATGAGATGATAGTCTACAAAGTATTTTGTAAAGATGGGGAACTCAAAAAAGATGATCTCATCGGTGTGTTGGCAGAGAGAAGGAAGGACTTGAGGGGAAAGACCCAGTTTGAATCTGGATTGAGATGGGCAAGGTTCTTTTTTACCGGACTGGTAAAGGATAGGCACGCGATCTTCGTGGTGCCTAATGAATTTGAAATAAGGGAATGATGGAATAAGCCCTATCATTTTCGTTAAACCGGTGAAAAGGAAAGGATCGTTTATCCCGAAAGCCAGAGAAGTGGTGACGGAGGGTGAGATTTTGATGAAATGAGTGATGAGATAGGGTCATGAATATTTCTTCAAAATCTGTTGGGCCACTGTTAATCCACTAAAGATCTCTCCTTCCAAGCCCAAGTAGGGGGAATTCTCTTTCCCAACGAAGTCAATGTTTTTTGATATGCTCATGGGAACCACCCCTTCCCTCCAATAAAAATCAGAGGTGGCCTCATAAAGAAAGTGCGAATAGGACCACTTGGGAACATGATCACTGGTCCACTGGAAATCAACAAATTCGATATAATTCTCAAGAAAAGGGAAGAGATGATATAAATGCTTCATAACGCCTTGCTGGTAATCAACCAGAAGAGTTTGTTCCCATTTTCCTACATCCATCATGCTCTCAACGGTGAGGGCCCTCCTCCCTTCCGGTGCCTTGGTTTCGTCTCCTTTTGGACTAAGGGAAAGGAAAAGGACATTTCCATCATGATAGGGCTTTTCAAGATCCAAAATGGAGAGAAGAAGATCTTTCATTCCTACTGGAATAACTTTTTCACGGATCCCTAAAAATAAAGGAACCATCACATATAAAGGTTTGATCTTCTTCCCCCACTTTAATAATTCCTTCCCTTTTTTACCCAGAAGGAATGAAATGCGATGGAGAGGAGAATTAAAAATGAGAAATTGAGACTGAAATACCCTTGAGTCCCCTTCCAAGGATAGGGTTAGCCCCTTTCGCCACCCCAGATTTATCTTTTTTACTCTATCAATCTCTTCGATCCTTCCCCCAGACCGTAAAAATTGATTTAAAATTTCCTTTTCCAATTTTTCTAAATCAAGATCTGGATTCAATTCGTTCGTCTTTTCGAATAAAATGTGAGCGGCTAAAGAGAGTGGAAATTGATTTGAATAAAGGTTCCCCCAAGAGATCAGTTGAAGTTGAATAAATTCTCTAAACTCTCTCGAAAATGGAGAGAGCTTCTCGTCCATTCTTTCTTTTTGAAAGGGATCGAATGAAAATATTTTTTTGATTAAAGAACGTTTTAGAAGAGGGAAAAATGGCCAAGCATTTTTCTTTCCATTCAGCCTTTGTAAAAGATGCTGAGTTTGATCCAGCTCATTATAAAATTCTTCAATCTGAGCTACCTCTTTGGGAAATTCTCTCTTCCATTCCTTCTGGGATAGGAAACGCTGAGGGAAAATATCAATTCTTGCCTTGGGAAGGACCACTTGAAAGGCGGCACTCCGCTTTGATTTGTCCGAACGGACCTTAGCCTGTCTAACCTCTTCTCGGGTCCCCATCAGAAAAGGAAGGTTCAATGCCTGAGAGATTTTTTTTAAAAGGCTAGGGCATAGCCGTTTTTCTGAAAAGTTTGAAAAGGGGACAAAATGGTATCCTTTTATAGCATAGGAGGGTTGGTATCCTTTTTCTCTTAGTAGCAAGACGGGGTGGTTATTTTTTGACAACAAGGTCCCAGCCACCAGACCTCCCAGGCCAGAACCTAATACAATCACCTCTTGGTCATTTCCTGATTGTTTCATCTCATGATGATACTGGATTAATCAAATAGGGTAGAGGATACGATGATGGGAAAATAAAGGATCAGACAAATTCGATTGTCTCTTGCTCCCTTTCTGTTTTTCCCACCTCGCCGATGATAAAGGCTTTCTCACTTAGAGAACGAAGCCTGCCTAAGATGTCCTCGACCTCCTTAGGTCTGACGATGAGGATCACTCCGATCCCGTTATTGAAAGTCCGTAGCATCTCCTCTTCGGAAATCTTCCCTTTCTCTTTCACAAAGGAGAAGATAGGAGGGATGTCCCATGCTCCCCTGTGGACAATCGCTTTACAGCCCTTTGGGATAATTCTCGGAAGGTTTCCCGTAATACCCCCCCCTGTGATATGAGCAATTCCACCAATACTGAAGTCTCGCGTGAGGTTGAGGATAGTCTTGACATAAATGCGGGTCGGCCGGAGTAGCTCTTCACCCAATAACTCCCCAATCTCTTCGACCCGCTTTTCCAAGTCCATTTTATGTTGATCGAGAATTACCTTTCTTACCAAAGAGTATCCATTGCTGTGGAGACCGCTGGAGGCGATCCCAATCAATTTGTCCCCAACGGTCACACCAGAACCATCAATCAATTGGGAATCCTCCACAATGCCTACTGCGAAACCAGCCAGATCGTATTCCCCTTTTTTATAAAATCCTGGCATTTCAGCCGTCTCCCCTCCAATGAGAGAACATTCGGCTTCGATACACCCCTTGACAATACCTGAGACTACTTTCATTGATTTTTCGGTGTCCAATTTAGAAGTAGCCAAGTAATCCAAGAGGAAAAGAGGTTTCGCCCCACTGACTACGATATCATTGACACACATCGCTACCAGATCAATCCCAACTGTATCATGACGATCCATCAAGAAGGCGATCTTCAGCTTTGTCCCTACCCCATCGGTTGAGGAGACGAGAATCGGTTTCTTATAACGTTCCAGATTGAGAGAGACACACCCTGCAAAACCACCAATTTTTGTTAATACCTCAGGTCGGAACGTAGATTCCACCATTGGTTTGATCGCCTGAACAAAACCGTCCCCCTTTTCAATATCAACCCCTGCATTTTTGTAAGAGAACTTTTTCACTCTCTTCCTCTTTCAAAACTTAAATATGTTTTAGATTAATCGATACCCACTAAAATGTCAATCCTTCGACACTCTTCGACTCCCCGGCCTAAAAGCTGGGGCTTGCCTTCGGCCCGAGCCCAGACCGAGGGCTCAGGAATGGCCCTGAGCGGCGCTTTACAGACCGCCCTGAAGGGCGGAACTTGCACCGCCGAACGAGTCAATATTTTACTTGCAGATTTTGATAGACTTTGTTAATTTTATTAAGTTTTATTTGTATTTCAGGTGACTGAATATGAGAATTGAAGAGTTCGATTACCACCTTCCTACATCCTTGATCGCTCAATACCCATCTCCCCAAAGGGGAGAGACTTCTTTAATGATCCTTCACCGTCAGACAGGCGTGATCGAGCACCGAGCCTTTCAAGATATTACTCGCTACCTGAATTCTTCCGACCTCCTGGTCATGAATAATACACGTGTTCTTCCGGCCCGACTCATTGGGAAAAAAGAGACAGGAGGAAGGATCGAGATGCTCCTCATCCCTTCATGGAACGGAATAAAAGGAGAATGGAAAGCCTTGATAAAGGGCTCAGGGAAGGTAAAACGAGGGGCCCGAATCCGATTTGAGCAGGGACTTGAGGGAGAAGTAGAAGAGATAAGGAATGGAAAAACAAAGGTGAACTTCTCCTATCAAGGGGAGGTGATGGAAATACTTCAAAAGATCGGCCACATCCCTCTCCCCCCTTACATCAAGCGAGGGGATGAACCATTGGACAGGGAGCGCTATCAGACCGTTTTAGCAGAAAGAGATGGATCGATTGCCGCACCGACAGCAGGTCTCCATTTCACCCATGCTTTGCTTCAATCGCTTAAAGAAAACAGAGTACGTACCACAACGATCACTCTCCATATTGGAATTGGAACCTTCGCCCCGGTAAAAACCTGTGACATTGAAGACCATACTATAGAAGCAGAATGGATAGAGATATCAGAGGAAACGGCGAGAGAAATTGAGGATACGAAAGCCCGGGGTGGAAAGGTCATTGCTGTGGGTACGACCACAACGCGCGCCCTTGAATCCTTTTCCAATCGAAATGGAGGGGTGAGACCTGGCAAAGGGATGACATCTTTATTCATCTATCCTCCTTATCGCTTTCATGTCATAGATGGGTTGGTCACCAATTTTCATCTGCCTAAATCGACGTTGATCATGTTGGTATCAGCCTTCGCAGGAAAAGACTTGTTAATGATGGCCTATCAAGAAGCCATTCGTAGAAAATACCGATTTTATAGTTATGGCGATTCGATGCTTATTTTATAGGAACTGACGTGACTGTTGTCCGTGTCGCGTGTCCGTAATAAGAATTTGGAAAGAGTAAAAAATGACTTGCGGAAACGAATCAAGAGCACGGATAATGCTTTAAAGAGATATGGCTTTTCGTTTCGAGATAATCAAAAAGGATAGCTTTTCCCGGGCAAGAATAGGGAGGGTTGAAACAGACCATGGGTCTTTCAATACCCCTGGTTTTCTCCCTGTGGGAACACAAGGTGCGGTCAAATCCCTCACCCCTGAAGAATTAGTGGAGATAGGGGTCGAGGCGATTTTGGGTAACACATACCATCTCTACCTCAGACCAGGGCATGAGACGATTGGTAGATTAGGAGGACTTCATAATTTCATCCATTGGGAAAGGCCTATTTTAACGGATAGCGGTGGCTTCCAGATATTCAGCCTCGAAAGTCTCCGAAAAGTTTCAGAAGAAGGGGTTACTTTTCAATCTCACCTAGATGGTTCTTCCCACTTCCTCACACCGGAAAAGGTGCTGGAAATTCAGAGGGTCCTCGGTTCCGATATTGCTATGGTTTTAGATGAATGTGTCCCCTACCCTTCTCCCTACGAATATGTGAAGGCCTCGATGGAGCGAACGAACCGTTGGGCAAAAAGATGCTTGCAGGTGAGGCAAGAAAGCGATCCTGCTCTCTTCGCCATTGTCCAGGGAGGGGTGCATCGAGATTTAAGGGAAAAGAGCGCTCAAACATTGGTGGAGATGGGATTCCAAGGATATGCGATGGGTGGTCTAAGTGTGGGTGAACCGAAATCAATGATGTTGGATGTTCTGGAATGGACCACTTCCCTTTTGCCGGAGAAAACCCCTCGGTATTTAATGGGCGTTGGAACCCCAGAGGATATTATCGATGCGGTGATGCTTGGAGTGGACTTCTTCGATTGTGTCCTTCCGACAAGGAATGCACGAAACGGAACACTTTTTACCTCTTCAGGAAAGCTATCGATCAAACAGGCCCAATATGCTGAGGACCGAAGGCCTGTGGATGAAACATGTGCTTGTTACACCTGCCGCCATTATTCCAGGGCCTACCTCCGCCACCTTTACCTTTCAAAAGAAATTTTGTCTTCGAGGTTGAATACCATTCATAATTTGTTTTATTATATAAACCTTTTAGTAAAGATCAGGGAAGCCATCCATGAGGGGCGTCTTCTCGATTTTTATCGATCCCGCACCTCACACCATGGATTTGAAAAAGAATTTTCGGCCCATTTTCAATCAAACTGAGGACGAGGTAAAAATTTAAAAGGAGGATTTTATGGGAATGGATCTAGCTCATGCAATGGGAACACTACCGGGAGGGGGTGGAGGTTCAGGGTCTCAAATCTGGAGTTTTTTGCCCATTATTTTCATCTTCGTCATCTTCTACTTCCTGCTCATTCGACCTCAACAGAAGCAGAAAAAAGAACATCAGAATCTGTTGTCAAGCCTCAAGGTGGGAGATAACGTTTTAACCTCTGGAGGAATCTATGGCCGAGTGACTGGCCTCAAAGATGACAAAGTTACCGTTGAAATCTCGGACAAGGTAAGAGTGAAGGTCAATAGAGGTCATATTGCAGGAGTGGTCAAACAGGATGTATTGAAAGCCGACTGAACAATTTAGAGTTATGAGTTATGAATTGTGAATTATAGATTTAATTTATAATTTTTAATTCATCCTTCTTATCTCTTAATTCAAGGTTTTTAACCCCCTTGCTCTAAACTTTGTTTTAGGGCTATAATCCACGAGGAGGTGAAACATGAGGAAATATGAAACCATTTTCATTTTGGATCCTGATCTTGAAGAAGAACAGGCCCTATCGGTTATCCAAAAAGTCAAAGGAATTATTACCCAAACCAATGGAGAAATCTTAAAGGTTGAAGATTGGGGAAAACGAAAACTCGCCTACGAAGTCAAAAAGAAACCTAAAGGTCATTATATCCTGATCCACTTCTTGGGATCACCCGCTTTGCTCTCTGAATTGGAGAGAAATTTTCGAGTCATGGATGCCGTTATCAAGTACCAATCCGTTCGATTGAGCGAACGGCAAGCATCCTCTTCAGAAGGTCCGATACTGGATGAAACTCCAGAGGAGGAATCCGAGGCTGTAGAAAAGACATGACCTTCTTAAACCGTGTGATCCTCACAGGAAAGGTGATCACCCCTCCTCGTCGTCATTATCGTCCGGACGGTTCACCTGTGATCCAATTCCCTCTGGAATTAAACGACTCAGAGGATCTACCGGGTCAGGGAAGCCGAAATCGGATCAACATCGTGGTCATTGGAAAATTGGCTGAGTTCAAACTCGATCTCCTCCAAAGTGGCCAACTCCTGATGGTTATCGGTAAACTCAATCAACGACGCTGGCAAACGCCGGAAGGGAAAAATCGAACCCGCACAGAGGTGATCGCCACAGACCTCCGGACGATCGAAGAGAAGAATCAAATACAACAAAAGTCAAAGAAACAAGGAGAATAGAATGAAGAGACCCACAGAAAAAACAACTCCCGACAGAAGGAAAAAACCTTTCATGAGGCGAAAGGTCTGTCGATTCTGTACAGATAAAAAAATAGATATTGATTATAAAAATCCAAAGATCCTTCGATATTTTATCACGGAACGAGGGAAGATCATTCCCCGAAGGATCTCCGGGAACTGTGCAAAGCATCAAAGACAAGTGACGGTCGCCCTTAAAAGGGCGCGTAATATTGCGATTCTTCCCTTTACGACAGCGTCCGGTAAATGATTGGATGGGGGGATAAGAAACCATTGGGAGGTGATCCATGCAGATTATTTTGTTAGAGAATATCCTTTCTTTGGGAAAAGCGGGAGACCTGGTGAAGGTCTCTGATGGATACGGGAGAAATTATCTCATCCCTCAGAAGAAGGCCATTCTCGCCACAGAAAAAAGCCTTAAGGTGATAGAACATCAAAAGCGCCAAGTTCAACAACGTATAGAAAAGGCAAAAAAGGATGCGGAAAAGTTGGGTCAACGGATCGAAAAGTTATCCTGCACCTTTGTAAAACCGGTTGGAGAAAGTGGAAAACTTTTTGGTTCCGTGACTTCCATGGATATTGAGAATTATTTGAAGGAAAATGAAATTGAGGTGGATCGTAAAAAGATCTCCCTGGAAGAACCCATTAAAAATTTGGGGGTGTTTACCGTACCGATCAAACTCCATCCCGAGGTGACCACCCATCTTAAGGTTTGGGTGGTGCAGGAGTAACGTTTCATGAACGATGCGGACCTCTCCTCCCACAAACTTCCTCCTCAGAATATCGAGGCGGAGGAATCCATACTGGGAGGTATTCTCATTGAAAATGAAGCGATCAATCGGGTGACAGAAATCCTTGACCCCGATGACTTTTATCGAGATGCCCATCGCAAAATCTTTAATGCCTTGATCAACCTCTCGGAACGTGATGAACCCGCTGATCTGATCACCCTGACCAATGAACTTCGAAAAATTGACCAGCTCGATTCCATCGGAGGCGCTTCCTACCTCACTTCTCTCATTGATTCGGTTCCTACGGCTGCCAACATTGAATATTACGCCAAGATTGTCAAGGAAAAGGCCATCCTTCGAAAGTTGATTCAAACCTCCACTGAGATCATCACCCAAAGTTATGAGGATCGAGGGGATGTGGAAGTGTTTCTGGATGAGGCGGAGCGGGCAATCTTTGAGATTTCTGAAAAAAGGGTGAGACCCTCTTTTTACTCCATCCGGGAAATCGTTAAAGATAGCTTTACAACCATCGAAAGGCTCTTTCAAAAGAAGGAACTCGTCACCGGCGTTCCCTCGGGGTTTAAAGAACTGGATCGAATGACGGCGGGTTTCCAGCCCTCTGACCTGATCATCATTGCAGGAAGGCCCAGCATGGGTAAAACAGCCTTTTGCCTCAATATCGCTGAATATGCAGCCATTGAGAATAAAATTCCTGTGGCCATTTTTTCGCTGGAGATGTCAAAGGAACAACTGGTCATCCGTATGCTCTGTTCCCAAGCCCATGTGGAAGGGACCCGACTCAGGACAGGCTATCTCAACGAGAGCGATTGGCCAAAGCTGACCATTGCGGCGGGGAATCTATCTGAAGCACCTATCTATATTGACGATACGGCAGCCCTCTCGGCCCTGGAATTGAGAGCCAAGGCCCGTCGTCTTAAATCCGAGCATGGTTTGGGGATGCTCATCGTTGACTACCTTCAACTGATGAAAGGAAGGGCAAGAGTCGAAAACCGACAGCAGGAGATCTCAGAAATCTCCCGCTCCTTAAAAGCTCTTTCCAAGGAACTCAGTATCCCTGTGATCGCTGTCTCTCAGCTCAGCCGGAAGACTGAGGAACGAACGGGGAACAGGCCTCAACTGTCAGACCTCCGGGAATCCGGTGCGATTGAGCAAGATGCCGACTTGATCATTTTCATTTATCGCGACGAAGTTTATAACAGGTCAGAAGATAACCCGAATCGTGGCAAAGCAGAGGTCATCATCGGAAAACAACGGAACGGCCCCATCGGTAAGATCGACCTCGCTTTTTTAGATAAATTCACGACCTTTAAAGACCTCTACAAGGGAGAGACTGAAAATATTTACGAGTCATCCTAATTCCTGTTTCACCTTTTAAATTAGAAAAAATTTTTACATTTCAAATTTTTCATTTTGTATTTTGCATTGAGGGTGAGCTCCCAATGAATCTGCCTAATATCCTGACCTTGACAAGAGTCCTGATGATCCCGTTCTTCGTCATCTTCATTATCGATAAACACTTCGGATGGGCTCTGATTACTTTTGCGATCGCAGGAATTACAGACGGAATTGATGGCCTGATTGCCCGCCTAACTCAACAACGAACCGAATTGGGGGCTTATCTCGATCCCATCGCTGACAAACTTCTTCTCTTCGCTGCATTTATTACCCTCGCCATCATTGAAATTATTCCTAGTTGGTTGGTGGTCATCGTCATTACCCGTGATGTCATCATCCTGGTAGGTTTTCTTGTAATGATACTCACCAATTATCATCCAAAGATCAACCCGAGTTTCTTGAGTAAGATGACCACCACATTTCAAATCATCACCATTGTTCTGGTTCTCTTGACAGGATACTACCCAGCCTTCAAGCAGCTTTCTGTTATGGCTGTCTATGGAACGGCTGTGATGACTATCTTATCAGGATCTCATTACATTTATATAGGCACTCGAATTTTAAATGAAAAAAAATAAGCACCCGTCACTAAAGGGAGGATTCGATATGGCGATCATCGCTGAGGTCATTGGAAGAGAGATTCTCGATTCCCGAGGAAACCCGACCGTTGAAGTAGAGGTCTTCTTGGAAAGCGGTTTTAGTGGGAGAGCCTCTGTTCCTTCCGGAGCCTCCACAGGAAAGCATGAAGCCCTGGAATTAAGGGATAAGGATCCCAAACGCTATCTGGGCAAAGGAGTCCAGAAAGCAGTTCAAAACATCCATCGGGTGATGGAGCCAAAACTCTTGGGAATGAATGTCCTCGATCAGAAAGCCATCGACACCGCCATGCTTCAATGGGATGGAACTCCTAATAAAATCCGGCTGGGCGCCAATGCCATCCTGGGGGTCTCCCTGGCCTGTGCCAAGGCAGCTGCCAATCACTTGGGACTTCCTCTATACCAACATCTTGGAGGCCTTTCAGCCACCCAACTTCCCCTCCCCATGATGAACATTCTCAATGGTGGGGTCCATGCTGATAATAATTTAGACTTACAGGAATGCATGATCATCCCTGTGGGAGCCAAAAGTTTTAAAGAAGCACTCAGAATGGGGGTGGAGGTTTTTCATTATCTCAAGGCTATTCTGAAAGCAAAAGGTTACAAAACCTCTGTGGGCGATGAGGGAGGATTTGCACCGGACCTTCGTTCTAATGAGGAGGCCTTCTCTTTGATCCTGGACGCCATCAGAAAATCAGGTTATCAACCTGGAAAAGAGGTGGCCCTTGGCATCGATGCCGCTGCGACCGAGTTCTATCGGAACGGAGCTTATTTTCTCAAAGCTGAAAAGAAGTCGAAAAAGACTTCTTCTGAGATGATTGATTTCTACGAAACGTTGATTAAGAAGCTTCCTATCGTCTCCATTGAAGATGGCCTTGCCGAGGATGACTGGAAGGGATGGAAGGCCATGACAGCCTGTTTAGGAAAAAAGATCCAATTAATTGGAGACGATATTTTCGTCACCAATCCGAACCGGCTCTTGAGAGGGATTCGAGAAGGGGTGGGAAATGCCATCCTCATCAAACTCAACCAGATCGGGACGTTGACCGAAACCCTTGAAGTGATTGAGATAGCTAAAAAAGCTAACTATCGGACCATCATCTCTCATCGCTCTGGCGAGACGGAGGATACGACCATTTCAGATTTGGCCGTGGGCACCAAGTCTGGGCAGATCAAGACTGGCGCCCCCTCCAGAACAGATCGGGTAGCCAAATACAATCAACTTCTGCGAATTGAAGAGGAGCTTGGAAGCCGAGCCACCTATTTACCCCCTCTTCGATGGGCCCCAAAGAAGAGATGACGTTCAGAGACACCTCCTTCCTTCCAACTAAACTTCCTTCGTTGATGTAGGATGACCTCTTTCCATAAACTCTCTTTTCCCAAAGGGGGTAAAAAGTATTGACAAATTATTAAGTTTTGTTAAGTTAAACGTGGGTGGGAGAAAAATGGAAGTTATCTTTTCCCTGTTTAATTCCCTTCTGATTACTTAATCCCTTTCATTCTTTTAAACAAGGAGGTGGTGTGCCGTTGTCATATCAGGGCAATAATTAAAGTTGGCCAAATGATTTGTTTTGGAAAAGGTTGTTGAGAGTCAAATATGATAAAGTATTTTAGAATTTTAGTTATTTGTATCTCCCTATTTAACTCTTTTTATTCTCCTTTCTCTTTTGTTGAGGCAGCACCATCATTCTTAGTAGATAAACATAAAGTTGCTGGCATCGGTTGCGACGGTTGTCATAAGGAGAATCCACCCAAGGAGCAGGTTTCGACAGCGGTGTGTACCAAATGTCACGGAGATCAGCTTAAAGTTGCTGAACGAACTCAGAAGGTCATACCCAACCCTCACGAATCACACTTAGGAAATGTAAAATGTGAACTCTGTCATCACGCACACAAACAATCAGAAGATTACTGTATCACATGTCATGATTCCGGGTATTATAAGGTTCCTTAAAATAGGAAACTAATTTAACGAGAAAAGGAGGAATTGAATATGAAAAGAAAGAGAAGAGACGGGATCACGAGGAGGCAATTTCTCAAGAACACAGGCGTTGGAGCGGGAATTATGGCATTGGGTCAGGTTGGCCTTGCAGAATCTGCTCAATTGCCAAAAGGCATTAGCAAAGAAAAGCATGACGTCGTCGTTATAGGTACAGGACTTTCTGGTCTATTAGCGGCTCTCGAAGCAAGGATGAACGGTGCGGACGTCGTCATTTTAGAGAAGACCAACATGAATCATTCGGGGGGTAGCTCAAAGCTTGCTGCAGGAATGATTGCCATCCCCAGCGATAATACGAAACAGGCAAAGGACGATTATTACGAAGATTTTATAAAGAAAAGCATGGGAAAGGCAGACCCAGACCTAACAAGGGTTTTAGCGGATCAGGTCTTTGATGGAGTGGATTGGCTGAAGACACAGGGGATCGAATTCATGCCTCCAATACCAATACCGGGTTTTCGGGTTAAAGCAATTGTAGCTGTTCCTAGCCTTTTTAAAGGAATGCCTAAAGCACTTGAGCGATTGCGGGAGGTTTTGGAAAAACAGGGTGGGAAGATAACCTATGAGACAAAGGCAAAAGAATTGATTATGGACTCAAGGGGAAAGGTAGTGGGAGTTAAGGCTATCGATAATGCTGGAGTGAAGGATTATATATCTAAAGCCGTTATCATTGCCAGTGGAGGATTTTCTGCCAATAAAGAAATGCTCCAACTCTGGGTAGATCCTGATGCGGATGCAATGATGGCAAGAGGAGTACCCTGGTCAACCGGAGATGGGATAAAGATGGCTCACAAGGCAGGAGCATTATTAGTAAATATGGGAGGCATGACAGGCTTACATATAGCAGCAGTAAGCCCAAAGAACACCGCTGCTGGAAATCCTTTCATAGTTTTGCCATTTTGTATTGCTGTAAACAGAGAGGGCAAGCGTTATATGGACGAATCAAAGGGATACGTTGCACATGGTAAGGCAGTGATGAAACAACCTGGGCAAAAGGTGGCTTTGGTTTTTGATGAGGAGATAAAGAAGACACCTGCAGGAACGGCCACTGTAAAGCTCTTCCAGGGCTTAGGTATAGAGGTGATCGATGCTGAAACAATCGAGGGGCTTGCTTCAAAAATAGGCGCTCCTCCTGCCGCGTTGAAGCTTACTGTAGATGAATTCAACAATGCGGTAAAAGATGGAAAGGCCTTAGGGATAAAACCTCCAAAGGAAGCCCTTGCAAACAAAATAATAACACCTAAATTTTATGCCTTCTATCCTCTGGTTCCAGGGATCACCCTGACATTTGGTGGGGTTAAGGTAAACACCAATGCCCAAGTCCTTGAACCTGATGGTAGGATTATACCCGGGCTTTACTCAGCAGGGGAGTGCGTCGGAGGTATCTTTTATGATGACTATATAAGTGGAGGCTCGTTGGCAAGATGTGTTGTACTTGGCAGAATAGCTGGAAAAAATGCGGCTTCTGAGAAAGTTATTAAGAAAAAAACATCTTAAAAGGCACCATTTCTAATGCTCTATAAAATAGTGTTGACAGGAAGAAGATGATTGCGGTAAAAGGAGAGAACCTAAGGAAAGTCATAAAAATATAAAGGGGTTAAATTCATAAGGAGGTGGAGGATTATGGCTAAAAAAATTAGTAGAAGAAATTTTTTGAAGAATGCAGTTGTTGGTGGCGTTGCCCTGGGAACTGGATTGGGAGGTTATCGGGTGACCTATGGCCAGGCCAAGAAGCCAGCAGGTCCGATTAAGATTGGTGGACAGGGTGCTCTCTCTGGAGCTCATGCCGATTATGGCTGGATGATGATGGCTGGGTCTACGATGGCCATTGAAGAAATCAATGCCAAGGGTGGGATCTTGCGTAGAAAACTCGAACTGAAATTCATGGATGAAGAGTTAAAGCCGGCTACTGCCGTCAAAAATGCGAGATATCTGGTCACGGATTGGGGAGCTGATTTCCTTTTCGGTGTAGACTCCAGTGGGTGTGCGATGGCTATAGGCCCGGTATTACCTGAACTCGGCCGCCTATGCATGTTTTGCCACGCATCAACACATCGACTTACAGAAGATCTTGTTTACGAGAAAAAAATAAAACAGATTTTCCGTATATCTGCTCCCACCTATCAGGATGGAATCCTGCCGGCTTTAATTATGAAAGATTTCCCCGAGATAAAAAGATGGGCAGGCATTCACGAAGATTATGAATACGGGTATGTGTCGTGGAACCTCTTTAAAGAAACCATGAAAAAATATCGCCCTGATGTGGAGTTCGTTTCAATCGCATGGGCTCCTTTCTGGACAATGGACTTTTCATCGCATATTTCAGCCGTTATGGCTGAGAAACCTGACGCTATTCATACGACAAAATGGGCTGGAGAGGGGGTCATGCTTATCAGGCAGGCACTCACCCTCGGTGTCTTTGACAATATCAAAGCATGGTGGCAATGTATGGGAGGCTCAGTCGATGTCCTTCAAGGAATAGCAAGGGAAGTTGAGGCGGATAAGTTCAAGGGGAAGTTATGGGCATCGGCCCGTTATATACACAACTACCCTGACACACCAGAAAATAAGACCTTCGTTGAAGCATTTAAAAAGAGATGGAATCGATATCCAAATTATTCTGCTGAAACGAGTTACTCCACAATTTATGTCATCAAAGCAGCCGTTGAGAAAGCAAAATCCTTCGAAACGGCCAAACTGGTTGGTGCCTTGGAAGGAATGGAGATTATGACTCCTGCAGGTAAGAGGTTCTTTAGACCAGAAGACCATCAGGCTGTCTATACTGTTCCCGGAGGAAGGGTCATTTATGACAAGAATTATCCACTTCCTATTCTTGGTGACCTGAGAGTTATACCGGCTAAAGATTATTATCGTTATCCACCTTTTACGCCCATTGCTGCAACAAAATAAGAAGTGCAAATGGTCAGGGAGGGGATTGCCTGCCCTTTCATTTTTGGGAAGGCCCCCTCCCCTTTTAAGTTTGAGGTTTTGGGTTTTAGGCTTTAGGATTTAAACCTTTAATCTATAACCTCCACCCTTTAGCCTTTATTTAAAGAGATGCTCGAAAAATTAGCTTTTCAAGCCCTCATCGGTTTAAGTTTTTCAATGTACCTCTGGCTTCTTGCCGCTGGACTCACCCTTGTCTTCGGAGTTCTAGGGGTACTCAACTTTGCCCACGGCAGTCTTTTTATGCTGGGTGCCTATGCCACCTTTACATTCTATGGGAAACTCGGTCTTAATTTCTGGCTTTCCATCGGACTTAGCCTCATCAGCGTAGGTATCATTGGAGCAATCTTTGAGCGCCTCTTTATCCGTCGCATCTATGATATCGACCTGGCCTATCAATTGATCTTAACCTTCGGCTTCATTTTGATTTTCGATGATCTGGTAAAAATGGTCTGGGGAGGGGTGGCGATGATTCCCCCTATGCCTCGGATCTTTGAGGGTAACTTTTCTGTCCTCGGAAGGCCTTTCCCTATCTATAATCTTTTCATCATTTTTGCTGGGTTGCTTGTCGCCATAGTCCTATGGCTCACTCTGGAAAAAACCTGGTGGGGGAGGATGATTCGAGCCTCTGCCTCTGACCGAGAGATGGCGAGTGCCATTGGAATCAACATTCCTATCCTTTTCACCACCGTATTTGTTTTTGCAGCCATGCTCGCTGCTCTGGGAGGAGCCCTGGGTACGCCTGTTCGTGTAGTGGCACCTGGAATCGGAACAGCCATGATCATTCAAGCCTTTGTCATCACTGTCATTGGTGGTTTAGGTAACTTAAAAGGCGCCTTTGTCGGGGCTTTGATTGTCGGCATCTTGACTTCTTTCGGAATTTTGCTCTTCCCCGTCTTTGAACTCTTCATCATCTTTGTCGTGATGGCGATTGTATTGATGGTTAAACCGGAAGGACTCTTTGGAAAATAATCAATAATTACTGGAATGATAAAGCTAAAAGCCATACTCCTTGCAGCATTAATCCTATTTCTTCTTCTCCTTCCCACATTTGCGGGGAAATATCTCCTCTATATGACCATTCATATTCTTATTCTCTCTGTGTTTGCTCTGGGCTTCAACCTTCTCTTAGGTTACACCGGCTTACTCTCTTTTGGTCAGGCAGGATTTTTTGCAATGGGAGCTTATGCTTCAGCCAAAATTCTTCTCGTTATCCCATCCCTCTTGTTGGGAGCGATCGCGGGGATGGTAGCCGGAGGTATCTCGGCTCTCATCCTTGGTTATCTCTGTGTTCGTCACACGCGAATCTATTTTTCGATGCTGACACTCTGTTTCGGAATGATGATCTATTCCATAGCGTGGAAATGGCGGGATGTCACGGGTGGTGATGATGGATTGGTTGGAATCCCAAGGGCCCCCTTCCAAATCCCAGGGGTTTTCAGCATCAACATGGAGTCGATGGGAAACTATTACTATTTCGTCCTTATAATTTCATTAATTGCCATTTATGTTCTCTACCGTATCGTCAATTCCCCATTTGGTCTCACTTTGAAAGGAATCCGAGATAGCGAAAATAGAGTTGCCTTTGCAGGAATTTCGATCAGAAATTACCGGCTCCTCTCCTTTACTCTTGCTGGTCTATATGCGGGTCTGGCAGGGTCACTCGTACCACCCCTGGAGAACACCGTCACTCCACCCCTCGCCCATTGGACACAATCAGCCGAGCCTGTAATGGTCACTCTTCTCGGAGGCATCCATACCTTTTCAGGTCCGATTGTGGGATCGATTCTCTTCTATCTCATCAAGGATATTATCGTAAGATATACTCAATACTGGCTGATATGGTTTGGTTCTATCGTCGTCTTTTTAGTTTTAGTCTTTCGTGGTGGGGTCGTGATTTTCTTTACTGAACGAATCTGGCCTCTATTATCTCATCGTTCCCCTCCCCCTTGATGGGGGAGGGTGAGGGTGGGGGTAAGTAAAAGGTCTGTTTCCCCCTCACCTCAATCCTCTCCCACTCGGGGAGAGGAGACTTTAGGAATTAAGGTACTCCGAATGGCAGAACTTCTTAGGACGGAGAAACTTAGAAAATATTTCGGCGTGGTCAGTGCTGCAGATGATATTGATCTTCAGATCGAAGAAGGAGTACTGACTTCGATCATCGGCCCCAATGGAGCGGGTAAAACAACCCTTATCAACCTCCTCACCGGAAATATTCTGCCCGACTCGGGAAAGGTCTTTTTTAATGATGAAGACATCACGCATCTCCCCATTCATAAAAGAGTGAAGAAAGGAATTTGCCGTTCTTTCCAGATCATGAACATCTTTCCCAAACTTTCCGTCTATGAAAATCTCCAGATTCCAATCCTCTCCCTCTTGAACAGGAATCTGAACTTCTTCACGCCTGTTCATCGTCATGCCGATGCGAATATGCGTGTTGAAAATTTGCTGAAGGAGATCGGGCTGGTAGATAAAAAAGATCTCCCAGCCGGAACACTTTCTCATGGTGATCAACGATTGCTTGAGATGGCATTAGCCATGGCCTCCGAACCCAAACTTCTCTTCCTCGACGAACCCACCGCAGGGATGAACCCTGTGGAGCGGGTCAAGGTCTTAGAAAATATACGAAGATTGTCCCATGAAAAGCAATCGACCTTTGTAATCGTCGAACACGACATGGACATCGTCTTCTCCCTTTCGGATCGGATCATCGTCTTACATAGAGGCCAGATCCTAGCCGACGGGAAACCAGAACAGATCAAACAAAATGAGGATGTGAGAAAGGTCTACTTGGGCGAAGAGCTTTTGTGGGAAAAGATATGACTCCTGAGTCTCTGGATTTTATTCTCAACATCGATCAGATCAACACCTTCTATGGCCAGAGCCATGTTCTTCAGGGAGTTTCTCTATCTATTCATAAAGGGGAAGTTGTTTCTCTTTTGGGAAGAAATGGAGTGGGTAAGACGACCACACTTCGTTCCATCATGGGTCTCACCCCTCCGCGATCAGGTCGGATTCTCCTCAAAGGCATTGACGTCGCAGGGAAGCATCCTTTTCAGATCGCTCAGATGGGTATTGGCTATGTACCGGATGATCGCAGGATTTTTCCCGACCTTACCCTTTTTGAAAATCTGGAGTTGGCCCGTCGCTTATCAAAGAAAGGCAAAGTCCAATGGACCTTTGAAAAGATTTATGAACTCTTCCCTGTCTTTGTGGAATTGAAGGAGCGGAAGGGAATTCAACTGAGCGGCGGTGAACAGAAAATGCTGGCGATCGGCCGAGCCTTGATGAAAAATCCAGATCTTCTTCTTCTCGATGAACCTTCTGAAGGCCTGGCGCCCCTCGTTGTTCAAAATCTGGTTGAGGTCACTGGCCGGATTCGAAGCGAAGGAGTGACCATCCTTCTCGCAGACCAGAATCTCAAATTCTGCCGCAAGACTTCTGACCGAGGCTACATCCTGGAAAAAGGAATGATTCAGTATCAAGGAGTCATGGAAGAAATCTGGCAGAACGAAGAGATCGTTCGCAAATATCTTGTTGTCTGAAGATCCGACTCTCCAGCTTTTTCACCCTATCTCCCTATCACCCCATCTCCTTATTTCTCGTTTCATTGCGCACTCTTTACAAAGAATCAATATATTGATAATGAATTAAGACATGGGAAAGTCACCCCTCAAAATTTCTTTACTCTTGATGGGGCTGAGTGGTATCACGGCTCAGATCGTCCTCCTCAGAGAACTGCTCGTTTCCTTCCTTGGCAATGAACTCACTCTTGGAATCATTCTCGCCAATTGGCTCATTCTGGTGGCAGTCGGCTCTTTTATTATTGGTAAATCTGTCGAAAGAGTTGAAAGAAAATTGGAAGTCTTTGTCGTGTTCCAAATGGCCTTATCTGTCGCTTTCCCCCTTACCATCTTTCTATGCCGGATGTTTAAAAATATTCTTCTCGTTACACCAGGAGAAGCACTTGGGTTTGCCCCTATCTTCTACTCATCCTTGTTGATACTCTTCCCCGTGACCCTTCCCTATGGAGCCCTTTTCACTTACGGATGTAAACTTTATGCCCAGTATGATGGTGAGGATGCTTCTTCTGTTGGGCAGGTTTATCTTTTTGAAACAGTGGGATCCATGATCGGGGGCCTGCTCCTTACCTTCCTCCTCATTCAATATTTCAATTCTTTCACGATTGCCCTCCTGATCTCTTTCTTGAATTCACTCATGTCAATATTTCTCCTCTGGCTAAAACCAGGATCCTCAAAAGCCGCCTTTCAAAAGGGTCTCATGATTCTATCGATTCTTCTTTCCTTTCTCTTTGCCTATGGCCTCCTGCCTCAAACCTCAAGCTCGATTAATCAATCTTCTATCCGATCCCAGTGGGCAGGATTGACCGTCATTCATAATGAAAACTCTATCTACGGAAACATCACGGTCACAAAAAGAGGGGAACAGTACACCTTCTTCGCCGATGGGGTCCCATCCATCACTACCCCTGTCCCAGATATTGCCTCTATCGAGGATTTTGTTCACTTCCCGATGCTCTTTCATGAAAAACCTGAATCGATTCTGATTCTGAACGGCGGAGTTGGAGGGATGATTCATGAAATCTTGAAATATCCCGTAACCCGTTTGGATTATGTGGAGCTGGATCCCCTTCTCTTGAAACTGGTCCAGGAATTCCCGACACCCTTAACTCAATCCGAGCTCTCAGACAAAAGAGTAAAAATTCATTATATGGATGGCCGGCTGTTTGTCCAAAGAACCCAAGACCGATTCGACATCATTTTTATCGGCCTCTCTGCACCTCAGTCTTTACAGACAAACCGATTGTTCTCCTCGGAATTCTTCTCTCTGACCAAAGAAAAGATGAACCCGAATAGCATTTTTGCGCTTACCCTTCCCGGTTCCCTCACTTATATTAGCCCGGAGCTAAGAGATCTAAACGGGTGCATCTTGGATACCTTAAAAAGTGTTTTTCGGTCTGTGAGAATCATCCCCGGTGATACCAATCTCTATCTGGCCTCAAATTCCAGTCAATTTGAAAAGGTCACAACTGGGGAAATAATCAAAAGGTTTGAGGTAAGGAAAATCCAAACAAGCGTCTTCACCAAAAACTACCTGGAATTTCGACTACACGAAAGATGGTTAAAATGGTTTTTACAATCCATGGAGAGAAAAGGGATTCAGATCAATTCTGATTTTCGTCCCATGGCTGTTTTCCTTAGCCTTTCTTACTGGAATGCCCTCTTCTCCCCCTACCTAACAGGAATCTTTAAATGGTATGAAAAATACAGTCTGACCTTATCCATTGCCAAAATCATTCTCATCACCATTATCCTTGCAACGCTTTTTATAAGAATGCCTCGTCTCTCCAGGCATTCCATCACTTATTCCATCTTCACTACCGGGTTAACAGGGATGGTATTCAGTTTAGCCATTATCTTTGCTTTTCAAACCCTTTACGGCTATCTCTATCACCAGATTGGCCTTCTCATAGCGATCTTGATGCTCGGGATTGCCTCAGGTAGTTTCTTTATCACGAAACGTTTCGATCGGATTACAAATGATTCTCTCCTTTTTCTAAAAACAGAAGTAGCGATCATCCTCTTCTCCATCCTGTTCCCCTTTGTATTCCTCGCTCCATCTCATCATCTTGAAAATAGGGTTGTCTATTTCATTCTCTATGGAGCCGTTTTGATCATGTCTTTTCTTTCTGGAATGTTCATCGGATTCCAATTTCCTTTAGCCAACAAAATTTATTTAAGGTCCCATCCTGAAAAAGGGGGACTCGCCCAAACAGCAGGTTTACTCTATGGGGCGGACCTATTGGGAGGTTTCTTCGGAGGGTTGTCTGGAGGTATTCTTTTGTTGCCAGTGGTTGGTTTAAAGGAAACCTGTTTCATCATGGCGATGCTCAAAATCAGCAGCGGGTTGCTTTTTTTACTTTTTATGGGGAGTAAAAAAGATCTCGGCGTAGGGCATAGAGCATAGCGTTTAAGATAATTATCCCTATACGCTTTGTTCTCTGCGAGTTATAGGGGGCAAGGGTTCTGGGGTTCAAGGGGGCTAAAGTAAACCCCGTTAGAAATTCCAGCGGGGCATTAGACCCCGCCGGAATTATTCTAAAATGTAACCCCGCGCAGCCGTTGGCCCAGAGGGCCTCTGGCCCGGAGGGAGCAGCGGGGCATTATTTCTAACGGGGTAAATGGGGTCTCCAATTATTACTTAATAAAATTGCCAATAACCAATGCCGCAATAATCTGATATTTCAAGACTTAATCCTTAATTACTCTTTCTTTAGCTGGGACAGTGCGATAACGCTGATGCCCGTTCAGGGATTAACCGTTGAGATCCCCTTTCAGAAACGCCACAATGCGCTCGAATGCTCGAGGGTCCTGAATGAAAAACAAATGGCCCCCTTCAAACAGTTCCAGGCGTGCTCCCAGAATCTGTTTCTGCATTGCTTCGAGATTGGCGGACGTGGCAATGCCGTCATACCGACCCCCGCAAATGTAGACAGACATCCGGAGGTTAGGGAGCCGTTCATACGTATCGTGGCGTGCTCGGGCTTCCAACTGCCGCCTGGCACCGATTTGGCGCCCCGGTTCGTCTGCTCCCACTCGCAGCCTCCCCAGGGTCTGTTCAAACAAAACCTGAAATTGGGCAGGGTTGGCGGCCTGCCATACGGCGTCCAGGCGCGTGTCACTGAGGTAGAGGACGCGGCGAGCATAGTCCTCCACCGAAAGCAGGGCGAGCTCATGTAATGGATATGAGGCCCCGCCCGCACCACCACTACTTGTGCAGGCTAAGCCCAAGCGTTCCACCCGGTCCGGATAGCGCAGGGCGAACTCTTGTGCCACCATTCCTCCGAACGAAATGCCCATGACCAAACAACGATCCCACCCCACTGCGTCGAGCAACGCATTGGCATCTTCGGCATAGTCGACCATGGTATAGGGGATATCCGGCCGCGAGGTTTGGCCGAGACCGCGTTGATCATAGGCGAGAATCTTAAAGTGTTGGGCAATGGCCATCTCGAAAATACTGGGTGAGCGGCGTAAATCACCCCCTGTACCACTGATGACGAGCAAGCGTGGGCCTGTGCCCCGGATCTCGTAATACATCTTGAGGTCACGAATGTTAATGAATGGCATGGCTCACTTTTTTCTATGAGGATTTATCGTCTACCGAGTCTGTACAAAAAGACCTATTTGGGCCATTTCCCGACTGATAAGTATTTGATTTTATTGATAGCAAATTTACGAAAATGACTTTTCCTACAGACTCAACACCAGGCATTACCGGCGGGCAATGCCAAACATAAATAATCACTCTACCGGACTGTTGTGAGTCCGGTGCATACGGATGTTGGGCTTTTAATAGATGCATGCATCAAGTATGGACAGAACTTCTTCAAGCACGCTATCCGAAGCCTTCCCGATGCGATTGGCCTTACGTGCGCGAAAATCAATTGATTTGACCTGCTCAACCATGACGAATCCAGTGACATTTGGGTCGTTCACAACGGCCACATGGAAGGGGAAGCTCCGATCTGTGTTGGTGAGGGGACAGACGATAGCGAGACCTGTATGTTTGTTAAACAGGGTGTTGCTCACAACCAGGGCAGGCCGGCGGCCCCTCTGCTCATGGCCGGACTGCGGGTTGAAAGTGACTGCAACGAAGTCGCCTTTTTGGGGAATATACGTTGTCATTTACCAGTCCTCTCTGCCAACAGGTTTTCCCCAGTCAACTTCCCTGGTCTTGTAATTCTTTGGAATACGGGACACCAGCTCTTGCAGGCTCTGTTTGCCTCGTACGCGCCTCACGGGGGCGATGACGATCACACCGTCTCTTGTGGACACATCGACGGGATCACCAACCGAAATGCGAGCTTCCTCAAGAACCTGCCTAGCGAGGCGGAGCCCCTGACTGTTACCCCATTTCTGAACTTTAGTAACCATATTCATACCTCCATAAGTTATACAAAGTATAGCCGAAGGCCTGCATCCTGTCAAGTCCATCCGAGGCCCAACGGCTCAGCAGTGAACGCATCACGTGAGTCCGCTGGATTTGAGTGTTATATGCAAGTTTATTAGCGTACCTCCGGTGTCATTGTTTGTCATGCGCTCTCTTCAGCACTTTTAATCCATAGGGACAGACTGCTGAGCAAATTCCGCAGTTGTGCCCCTTGTGGTACTGAAAATAGTGCTCCTTTTTCCATTGATCGCATGCGTGGACATCCAGAATTTCCTCACGGGGTGTTCCTGGATACCATGCATTGCCTTTCAATGCCTTTGCAGGACAAGCATCGATGCACCGCGTACAACGACCGCAAAAATTACGCTCTATTGGTGGCCCACAGGGAAGTTCCATGTCTGTAAAAACGGTTCCCAAACGAACCCACGACCCAAACTTCCGGGTAATAAGCTGGCAGTGGCGGCCTATCCAACCTAAACCTGCTCGGGTAGCCGCAGTTTTGTGAGGAAAGTCACCTTTAATATTAACTGTATCGGTACGCTCAGAAGCCGCGAGCGGTTTAGCGCGATATCCTCTGCTTCTGATTTCGGCTGCTAACGCTCCTGATATTTCGTTGATGCGGTTGTTCACTCTGGCATACTCATCAGCGTATCTGTGGTTAGGGCCATTCTGGATACTAACCATAATTTGAGGGTTCATGGGAATAGCCCATGAAAGGGCGAAAGGAAAACCATGTCCTGTTTCATCCTGAGGCGTGGGAAAATCCCGAAGGTCCGCCACACCCCAGAGGACAATCTTCTGTGCATCCATCCACTCAGTCAGCCAGAAAGGGAAAACAGTAGAAAGAAGTGGCAACTGATACCTCCTTGTTTCACAATTCCTAATAGCATATAACGAGCCTGTAGAAAAAGTCAGTTTTTTAAAAAGCGTTCCTTCTGGCAGCTCGAAAATAAGAAATTATCATCATCTTCTTCTCTCGCTGAAACTTTTGCACTCCTTGATGCAATGTTCTTATTGCCATGATATCGTTCCCACCCCAATACCAATCCATTGACCCCTTCACGCAAACCCCGGACCATATCTGTGTACCTTCAGGAGATTATGAACCGTACAGTAGAGAACCCATTGTATATTTACCTTCCGTTTCCCACGTAGAGTGAATCTATCCAGCCCCAATGTGGAGCAAATATTGCCAAATACAGGTTCTGCCGTTCCAAGTCTCCTGTTGTAGATGAGTCTGCCCTTTATCAAATCTATTTTGCGTTTCATCTTCTGTGTGAACGTCTCCGGCTTCGACTCCGCACTACCCTGAAAGAAGTACACCTGTCTTGCCTCAGTTCTGTCTGGATGTCTCAGGCATCTCTCCCGTAGTTCGCAGATCCGACAGTCGGTCTTCCGACCCCGAAACTTAACAGCTTTGTTCCCGCTAACGATGACGTTGCCACCGTTGCGATACAGTCGCTTCCCTGCGGGACAAATGCAGTAACCCTTATCCTCACTGATCGTGAAGTCCCTCGGCCTGTACAAACCCTTCACCCCGTAATAC
>Ga0208563_1000099_pt1 | contig 92782 bp, 93 predicted proteins | sample June2015DPH_17_1_2_FD_184717 | JGI IMG/M metagenome (GOLD analysis project Ga0208563, IMG submission 184717) | Peatland microbial communities from SPRUCE experiment site at the Marcell Experimental Forest, Minnesota, USA - June2015DPH_17_150... | ecosystem: Environmental > Terrestrial > Soil >... | reverse complement strand
AACGCGGGGTTCAACATCGCGTTGCGACCGAGCATAGGTCAATCCATCGCAGACAGGGATGCGATGGAGGGGAACACTGATATCCCCAGAGGCGCGACTCTATGAATCCGAGAGACGCCAGAACCCCTCACCCTTTAGGGGTGGGAGTATGTCAGGCTCCAACCGCCGTTGCCTCCGCGTCTATTGTTGAAAATTCTGTGCTGACAAGTCCGAGGCGTGGCCCAGGATTCTTGGCTTGAACTCCTTGAGAAATGATACCAAGGCAGCGAGTGTCAGGTCGTTGTCAGCCTTCCTGAGTATCACACTGTACTCATGATCCCTTAGCTTCATGTTGACCTTGCTGTGGAAAAGTATCCTGGTGAATATGACGGTCTGATAGTGGATCTTTCCAGCGAGGTTGTCCGCAATCACTTCATTCGTAGGTGGGAATTGGGTACTCAGCAGTGCAAAGCCATCCACCCAATTGACGCTGGGTTCGACGTGGACTGGAGAGGCGGACACCTGCGTCATTATGTCCTGGAAGAACGTCGTCTGGTCTTGCTCTATCACTTCATGGACAACCAACTCCGTTGTCGGTGCATATGTAACCTTGACTGATTGAGTCCGAGGGCCCTGCGGTTTGGCCTCATCCCCTACCGTGGGGACCAGGGGAGTGGTCACCTCTCTCGCACCTTCATAAATGAAGATGCAGGCCAGAGTAAAGAGGAGAACGGCGGCAAGAAGTCCTATCAGTTGGAAAGGTTGACCAAAGATTCCCAACAGCAGTGACTCTACCAAGAGCCACAATCCGATGATCAGATCGAAGAGGTCCAACAGCCGTCCACAGGAGCCTTTTCCGCACGATTTATCATTGTCGGAGATAGCGTTCTGTTCACTATCCCCCTCCAATCTACTGGCGGTCTATGGATCTTCGCCCTTGTTCTCATGGATTTGGGCCGATTTGTCATCCTGTGCGCTCCTACGTACCTGTGGGTCAGATAGATGGCTTCGGGTTCTTGGCTTGAACCCCCTGAGGAAGGCTGCTAGACTGACGAGATTCTGGTCATTGTCAGCCTTCCTGAGTATCACACTGAAGTCCTCGTCACCTAACTTCACGCTGACCTTGCTGTGGAAAGGCATTCTGGTGAATATGACGGTCTGATAGTGGATCTTTCCAGCGAGGTTGTCCGCAATCACTTCATTCGTAGATGGGAATTGGGTACTCAGCAGTGCAAAGCCATCCACCCAATTGACGCTGGGTTCGACGTGGACTGGAGAGGCGGACACCTGTCTGACTATGTCCTGGAAGAACGTCGTCTGGTCTTGCTCTATCACTTCATGGACAACCAAGTTCGTTATGGGTGCGTACGTGACCTCGACGAGTTGAGTTCGAGGATCCTGAGGTCTGACTTCCTCCTTTGCGGTGGCAACCTGAAGAGCTGTCGGATTGATCTCGTCTTTTGTCATGGCTACTCGAGGAGTGGTTGGCTTGGTCGCACCTTCATAAATGAAAATGCAAGCAAGAATAGAGAAGAGAACAGTGGCACCAACTCCTATCTGGTAGACAGGTAATCCGTAGAACCATAGCAGCAACGATATCCCCAAGAAGAAGAAACCGATGATCAGATCGAAGAAGTCCAACAGCCGTCCACTGGCGCCTTTCCCGCACAATTTATCATTGTTGGAGACTGCGAATCGCCTGCCACCAAGTTCCGAGGAAAGCCGCACAACGATTTCACTCAAGTCGAAACGATAGTAGCAGATAGCGTAGGTCCCGTGCATCTTCCCGTTAAGGGCAGCTCTTCTCTCCTAGCCCCGAGTCGTAGGTTGCACAGAATGCCAATTCGTGTGGCGAGTCCCACGATTCATCGTCTCATGAACGTTGGGAAAGCCAAGTTTTCGCCTCGGTCATAACCCTAAAGAACAGATATTTGTGGCCGTCCGATTGTCTTGCTTATCATCGCGCTGTTGAAGGGGGTTCCGGCCCGCACTACCCAGGTCTCGCAGATCGGCGGGGTCCTCAACAGGGAGGCGATGGATCTAGTTCTCAACCCCCATGACTTGAAGGCAATTGAGGCAGCCGACTTCCTCAAACGCAGGATTGGCGGGAAGACTGTTGCTTTGACGATGGGCCCAGACATGAAGCTCATCCCCTTGATGAAGCCCCTCTACGACGCCGAGGTCATGGGAGTCGATGAGGAGTACGTCCTCAGCGACAGGAAGATGGCGGGTGCGGACACCTGGGCCACGGCGTATGCAGTTTCCCTTGGAGTACGAAAACTCCTAGAGATGCACACGGCACCAATCGACGAGATGATAGAGACGATCAGGAGGTCAGGTTACTCGGACACCGTGAAGACCAAGGCGACCGCCCTATACCAGGCTAACTTGCTCCCCAATAGGGTCTACTCGGATCTTCCCCCCGTTCGAGACAGCATCGTCGAGAGGTTTCTCGAAGGCGCCACCGATGTCGAGCAAGCCGTCGGGGAACTCACCAAGGTGAAGGAGTCGCTTTCGAGATTCATCATCGTGTCGGGGATAAAGACCACGGACGGCGAGACGGGGAGCGTCGGTCCTCAAGTTGCAGAGGGTGTTTCAGAGCTTCTCGGCAGAGTCCTCCCCCACGCCACCTACGTTGAGGACTTCGAGATCGACGACGCTGCGACTGCGGTCGTCTCGGAGAGAAAGATCGGCCGACTGCTGCAAAAGCTGGAGATGACCCTTCCTGCTTTGCTGACCATTTCGGCAGAGTACAGGCCTCGCGAGTGCCCTGCTGCTCTTCAGCCCGAAACGCGATACAACAACTACAGGGGGAAGATCCTCCAGGCGAAGAAATGGACCGCCGACGATCTCGCCGCCGACGAGAAGCTGCTGGGTCTCGCTGGTTCCCCGACCATCGTGGGGACAGGGATAGACGTCGGCAAGCCACCTGTCCAGAAGTTCTTGAACCAAAGTCTTGCATTCCTGAGACCGGTTCCACAGGTCGAGTTTGAGGGAAAGAAGTACGGGCCGTTCGAAAAGGGACAACTTGCCGCAGATATTCCTCAGGGACTTGCGATCCGATTCAGGGAGGATGGCTCCGTGGGTCTCTTTGATTACGCTATGCTTGCGGGGGAGCTTTTCGATTGACGGATGAAGCGAGAGACGTCTGGGTATACCTCCAACACAGTAAGGGCGACCTGACCAAAGACTCACTTGAGGCCCTCGGCGCCGGACGAAGAGTGGCCGACAAGATGAAACAGAGCGTCGTTGGCGTCCTCCTGGGCGATGGAGTCGAGCCCCTCGCGAGACAGGCAATCCAGTACGGTGCCGACGTCGTCTTGTGCGTCGACTCTCCAGCCTTCAGGACTTACTTCAACCTAAGATACATCGATGCGATCTTCGCCATGATTCAGAAAAGACGCCCCTACGCCTTCCTCTTCGCAGCCAACGAGCTGGGCAAGGACCTAGCAGCGAGGATCGCATACAGAGCTGTCACCGGGCTTGCAACAGACAACGTGCAGCTCGAAGTCGAGGACTACACTAATCCCGCGCTCGGCAGCTTCAAGGATCTGCTGGTCCAAATCAGACCAGATTTCGGGACCAGGCTTGCGAGAATCTACACCCCGAGGCACAGGCCTCAGATGGCTACGGTCCGTCCCGGCAACTTCACCCCACTGCAGCCGGACCCGAAGAGGAGGGGCAGGCTGGAGAAGTTCGAGGTCGAAGACCGAGACTACCCAGCCAGGGTCAGGGAGGTCGTGGAGCTCCCACCCCCAGAGCTCGATCTGTCGGGGGCCGACGTCGTGATAAGCCTGGGTCTCGGCATACTCAAGGACGGCTCAGGTCGCCCCAGAGACCCCAGGGAAGCTTACCGTCTGGCTGAGCAGCTCAGAGACGATATTCACCGAAGATACCACATGAAGGCAGTCATTGGCGCGTCCAGGGCGCTAGTCCATGCAGAAATCAAAGAACTGGAAGGCCTGATTTCGAAGGCCAACCAGGTGGGTCAGACGGGTACGACCGTGAGCCCGAAGCTCTATTTCGCCCTGGGGATCAGCGGAGCCCTCCAGCACAGAGTCGGGATGCTGGGGTCGGGGAAGATTGTCGCCGTGAACACCGACCCAAACGCACCCATCTTCAAGATAGCGCACTATCCAATCGTGGGCGATCTCTACGAAGAGCTTCCTAAGCTGATCGAAATAGTTGGGGAGAAGGGGTATGCAAGCTGAATTTGACGTAATCGTGGTGGGTGCGGGTCCTGCTGGTTCGGCCGCCGCGCTGGCTCTCACCAGGAAGGGGGTCAGTGTCCTGATGCTCGAGAAGGCCAAGATTCCTGGGGAAAGAAACATGACTGGGGGGGTGCTTTACGGAGACTTCCCAGGTGAATACGGCTTCATCAGCCTTGTACCAGATTTCGAGTCATCAGCTCCCCTCGAAAGGCACATGCTTTCGCATGAGGTAGTGCTCCTCGGGCCAACCGATTACCAGAGGGGAGAGTCTCGCTACTTCAAGCTGTCAAAGGCCTCGCTGGCAGCGAGGCTCGGCCTCTTCAATCTCAGCTTCGGGACCGGTCACGACTACACTGTATTGAGACGCGACTTCGACCGTTGGTTTGCCAACTCAGCAGTGCAGGCCGGGGCGATGCTCTCAACTGAATCGACCGTGGAAGGCTTAATCAAGGAAGGCGGCTCGGTCGTGGGGGTAAGGACCACAAAGGAGGAGTTAAGGGCCAAACTGGTTATCGACTCTTCCGGCGTCACTTCGAAACTGGTCGAGGAGGCGGGCCTTCGCGGGAGGCTCTTGCCGGAGCAACTCTACCACGGCATAAAGCGCGTGTACAAGCTCGACGCGAGTACGATAGAGAAACGTTTCAAGGTCGCACCCGGAGAGGGACGCTCAATCTTCTTTCTAGGGGAATTCATGCAGGGAGTGGGCGGTGGTGCTTTTGTCTACACAAACAGGGACACTCTCTCCGTGGGCCTGGTCGTATCCATGGAATCCTTGCTCAGGGAGACGACGGAGCATTTCGACAGGGTCGGGAAACTCATCGACATCCAGGACGGTTTCGAGGCGCAACCCATGGTAGCCGAGCTTCTCGACGGGGCTGAACCACTCGAATACGCCGCTCATAACATCCCTAAGGGGTTCAAGTCGATCCTAAAGACGCCTTACATGGACGGCTTTCTCGTCACAGGGGACGCCCTCGGATCATTCGTCAAGATCGGGTCGATGATTGACGGTATGAGACGTGCAATAGCCTCAGGCATAATGGCGGCAAGGGCGTTCCTCGAGGTCAGCCCCTCAGACTCCTTTCGCTCCGCGAATCTGTCAAGATACAGGGCCTTTCTTGCTCCCATCTATGAGGACGTGAGCAGGTCCAGTCGAGATAGCTTCATCTCTGAGAGTTCCTTTGCCTATCACGCCCTCCCACGGTTGGTTTTTGGGATCCGCTTAATCTCCAGCAGTTACGCATTCGAGCCCCGCCCCGAGAAGAAGATTTCTGGGGACGCCACACAGAGGGTCCAGAGTGGGACCAGCTTACTGAACTATGACGAAGACAAGAATTACGCACATATCAAAGTCGACCAAGACGCGGCCTCGAAGTCGCTCAGCAAGCCGTGGATTCCGGCCTGTCCCACGAACTGTTATACCTTAGTTACTCCAAAGGGAATCTTCTCGTCGTTCAAGGACCTCTTTGATCACAATCTCGCCGCGCTCGTTGCCGCTGATGGGGGTGCAAAAGCCACACGGGTAACGGCCTTCTCCCTGACCAAGCAGGACATGGCCGCGGGCAGACTGAAGTTCGACTACGTGGCTTGCGTATCCTGCGGAACGTGCGGCGCTATAGGACCTCCGGAGATGGTCTCTTTCGGACACGAGAGGAGCGGCCACGGGGTCCGATATGCCTACGGCTGAGTATCGCCTCCGACAAAGCAATAATACTGCTTCGTGGCGGCCGCGGGCTGCAGGCGTGATGTGATGTACAACTACCTCGAGCGGCTGAACAGGACAGTCAGGGATCACGAGGAGTGGCGGATCAAGGAATGCCTGAACCTGATTCCCTCAGAGAATCGCGGGAGCGACCACATGCGTTCAATGCTCACGACCGACTTCGGGAACAGGTACTCGGCCCCAGACAAGTTCTACCGCGGCACAAGATTCATTGACGAACTCCAGGCCCTATCCGAAGAGGTGGCGAGAAAGGCATTCAATGCTAGGTACGCCGACGTCCGGCCTCTTTCCGGGCACACTGCAGACATGGCAGTTCTTCTCTCTCTTACTGAGGCGGGTGACAAGATCATGTCAGTCTCGCCTGATAACGGCGGATACCCTGGGATTACCCATCTAGGTCTCGGCAGGTTACTAAAGCTGCAAAACCTCTACTTCCCGTACGATGACGGCGCAGTCAACATAAGAGTAAAAGAGTCAATCTCGGTCATCAGGTCTCAGAAACCCAAGGTTGTCTTCTTCGGCGCGAGCTTCATTCCGTTTCCTCATCCGACGAAACAGCTTGCTGATGCGGTATCTGGGACGTGCGTCTATGATGGGTCACACGTCCTCGGTCTCATCGCTGGAGGTGCCTTCCAGGACCCGCTGAGAGAAGGGTGCTCCCTGCTGATCGGTTCTACTCACAAGAGCCTCCCTGGTCCGCAGGGGGGAATAATCCTCTCAAACAACGAGGAGGTCTTTAACGCGGTCTCTAGCAAAATCCACCCGGGCATTGTCGACAACGTTCACCTGAACAGGATCGCGGCGCTCACAGTTTCACTGCTGGAAATGATTCAGTTCGGTAAGTCCTACGCCCAGGCTGTGGTCAAGAACTCGCAAGCTCTCGCGAAGGCCTTGGTCGCGGGCGGGGTCAAAGTCAGGGGTGCATCTCTCGGCTACACGAAGTCCCACCAGGTTCTTCTCGATTACGACGCGAGCAGGCTGGGCTTCTACTCTGCCAAGCTCGAACAGGCGAACATAATTATCGACAACGGCGGGCGGCTCGGGACCTCCGAGCTCACACGGCTCGGCTACGATGCAACCGAGATGGAAGAAGTCGCAGATTTGATCTGTCTAACAGTACTCGGCAAGAAGCCAGTCGATTTCGTGAAGAAGAGGGTCAAGAGCCTTGTCAAGCAGCACCAAGAGCTGAAGTACGTCCTAAAATCTGTCCCGAAGATTCTTGAGTAGCTACCGATGGACGATACCGAGAGAAGCGTCGGTTAGCTTCATCGATTCTTCGCGGGTGTATCCCCCGTAGAGTGCCCTGATTGCGTCGATATTCTCCGGCACGACGATTGCTTCTTGGTGGACTGCCGCGAACATGTACGCCTCTCCGTCGAATACGCTGACCGAGTCCTTCCATACCGTTGCTTCGTACGTGTCATTTCTTGGTCGGCCCTTTTCTCTCGCCAGGTCCATTACCGCTGCTGTGGACTTGAAGCCAGACTTCCCGTCGACCAGCTGGATCCTTGGAGCGGCCTCCAGAGCGGCCACTAGATCCTCTCTGGTCGCCGGTTTCCTGAGGCTGAGAATTAGGCTGTGCAGATGCATGTGCGTGGTCGGAACTTTGAAGGCCATCGTGATGATGTTGAGGCCTTTCAAGACAGCTTGCACGTCGGGTCCGTGGTGAGAGGGCAGCGTCGTTGGGTCAAGGACGACGGCGTCAATCGGTCCCTTCTTGACGTCGTCGGGGTCTGTTGCCCTCCTCGCGAGAACGGCGCGTGCCTTTGTAACTCCAACAGTCTTATCGATCGCATTGATCGTTCTGCACAGGCCAGTGGTGTTACAGGAGGCCACTTGGACCATTTGCTTCCCGACGGCCTCCTCGAAATTGCACTGGGCTACGAACGACACGTCGGCAAGGTTGTCGCCGGCTCCCCCTTGGAAAATCGCTTTCACAGAAGCCTGCTGATAGATCGGCTTGTTGACCGCGCCCGTGTCCTCAGGGGCAGCGTCCACGATCACGTCAACTCTCTGCAGAAGGTCGTTGAGGGTTCCCCTTACACTGGCCCCAGCCATCCTGAACGCCTCGAGACTCTTCATGTCCACAGCGTACATCGGGATGCCCTTCATCTCTGCGACCGTCGACTTGTAGTCCGGCTTGGTCTTTGTTACCCCAGCCAGCTCCATGTCGCCCTGCTTCTTCACTGCGTCGGCCACGCGACGCCCGATTGTCCCGAATCCGTTGATGCCGACTCTTATCATCGCGATGAGAACCACCTCTCCTCGTCTTAAAGGGTTCCCGAACCCTTGACACCCCACTTCTCTGACGCCCTTTCTAGAGCATCAATCAGAGGGAGTCGCTTTCCTGCTAGGTACTGAACGAGGGCACCGCCCGCTGTGCTAACGTGGTCTATCTCCTGGTGTATGTTGTACTTCCGCAGTGCGGACGAGAGGTGCCCTCCGCTGACGATTGTTGTGGCAAGGGAAGACGCCATGGCCCTCAGCAAGTGCTCAGTTCCGTAACTAAACTCGTCCCACTCAAAAGCCCCTGGGGGCCCGCTCATGAACACCGTTCCCGCGCCCTTGATGTACCTCTCGAACTCTTCAACCGTCTTGGGACCGATATCCAAGACCTCCGCTTCAGGTGGCATCTCTTTGACGCCGAGGTTCTTCCTGATGCCATCGGCCTTGATACCGACGTCGATAGGCATCGTGAACCTCCCGGAATCCTCATCAATCAGCTGCCTTGCCTTCAGCAGGAACTTCTGTTCTCCGTCAATCTTCAGGTCTCCGTTGTACCTTCCAACCGCCTTCAGGAAGACGAGCCCTACAACCCCACAGAGGAGTACCTTATCGGCTCTGTTGTTTGCAATCAAGGCGTCGATCGCCTCGAGTCTGTCGTTGACCTTCGCCCCGCCGAGGACGGTCACATAGGGTCCTTTCTCAACCGAGACAATTCTGTCAAGCATGCGGAGTTCCTTCCCGACAGTTCTTCCAGCGCATGTGGGAACGAGCCCCGCGAAACCCACTATCGATGGAGACGACCGGTGAGCGGTCGAGAAGGCGTCCAAAACGCACGCGTCAACGTGCTTTTGGATCCTACTCACGAGGAAAGTCTTCTCAGCCTCTGGTGGCTTGTACTCCTGATTCTCTTCGGCGGTGAACCTCAGGTTATCAAGGACCAGAACCTCTCCAGAGCCAAGGGCGTCGATCTCCTTTAGCGCTTCAGGCCCAAAGACGTCCGGGACGAACCTGACCGGCTTCCTGAGAATACCCTGCAGGGCTTCCGCATGGCGACCCAGGCTGGTGTAGTCTGACCTACCCACCCTTCCCTGATGTGAAGCGACAACAACCTTCGACTGCGAAAGATCCCCTATGGTCGCGGCGGCTTCTTCGAGTCTGGCATGCTCAATCAGGGCGCCAGTGTCAGGATGAACGGGCGTGTTTATGTCCACTCGTAGGAAGACCCGTTTGTCCTCGAGCTCTAGGTCCTCCAGCGTCAGCATCTTAATGGGCATTGGCGCCTGAAGTAGTGCCCGCTTCCAGCGATTATATGCCTTGCGTCTGACCGTGCCCCCAGGGCGGTTTGTTTTCGCAATGGGGCGTTAAGATGAGCCCTCTTGATACACTCGGACCTGGCCAGCCGTAGTCTTAACGGGCCCCCTCGATGAAGTTTCTGACCCTCGAATGGGTGGAAATCTGGTGTAAGGTTGTTTCGAGCGGACGCGGTTTTCTCTGACTACCGCGGGGATCTCGTATCCCAAGCGTCATGAGATCTTGGCGCTTGTGACATCCTCCCACGACTGAAGGTCGTGGGCTTCCAGCCCCTGTTTCATGGCGTATAGTTCCCGCTTCCTCGACCGGGCTTGCGACCTCAGTTGGCTGGGGTGGTAGAGGTCCAGTCTCCACGGGCTTGAGTTCGGGCATGTCCTGCCCTACGTGTAGGTCCACATCCCTCATGGGTTGATTTTCTATTTAAGCACCAATGCGATTCATCCCACGACTGAAGCCTGTGGGCTTTCTCGCATGGTTTGGTAACCCGTGGTTACGCACCGAAATAGATGCTGGTTATCCCACTAAAGATTGCTAGGGCGCCAAGTACGAAAGTGAGGAGCGCAATCCGCTTGCTTCCTGCAACTTTGAGAAGTGCCCTGATAAAGACGAGACCGACCAAGGCCGCGATCGTGATTGCCAGCAGGATTGCGGGTAACGTAAGGATGTCGACAACCGAGCCGATGTTGGCCCCCGGGAGTAGCACTGTGACGCCGGCGGCTCCTATCGATGCTGGTATCAAGGCCAAGAACGAAAGCCTAAATGATTCTTCGGGCTTGATGCCCATTAGTAGCATGGCGGAAACGGTCGCCCCCGACCTGCTCACACCTGGGAATGCCGCTATTCCCTGGGCAATTCCGATTATCACCATGTCTCGATTCCTCAGGTCAGCGAGACTCCTTGTCGGCGTTCGTCTCCCCCGTGCAAGAGTTATGAGAATTCCGTCACCCACTAACACGCATCCGAGGATGATCATCGGGATCCCGAGTGCCGGGCCTGTCGCCCAATCTGAGACCACCGTGTAGATCAGTATTCCCAGTACCGCCGTGATTGCGGTAGCAATAAAGAGGAACTTCAGGAGCATCCGTTCCTCCTGATCTCCCCTCCCTATCAGGGCCTTGAGGACCCCGAAGACTTGCCTCCTGAAATAGACGACCGCAGCGATAAATGTTCCTCCCTCGAGGAAGAGTCCAAGGGCGTAGCTCTGTTTGAGTTTCAAGATGGGTAAGAAGTAGTACGACGCTATGATGATCTGCGTCTTACTGCTTATGGGGAGCCATTCGGACACTCCTTGTATCATTCCAAAGAGTACTCCAAGAAGCCAGTTGTTCGCCGAACCCTACCCCCAGAATTTCGGACGTCGCTGGCTCCGATTATTTAAGAAATCTTCGCGAGGCTACCGGGCGAAGAAAACCTGTACTGTTCTGTCCGTTTGTCAAGTTTAAAGATACATGGACCACATCTACATGAGACTCAAGTGCGCAACGAAACCCTGACCAATGTATTCTGGGGACTCTTCCTCATCTGGTTCGGCGTTGTCACGGCCTTCCTCAACGGCAATCCGGTCGGCAGCATCAACCACCCTGTCTTCGCACTCGGCACTGGAATCCTATTCATTCTGCTGAACCTCGCTCGGTCTCTCCTGAGGCTGAAGCTGAGTGTGTTGACGATTGGACTCGGCTTCCTCGTAGCCATCGTCTACGCTCCGGTGGTCTTCTTCAAGGTTCAGCTCCCGTTCCTGCCTGCGCTATTAGTGATAGCTGGGATCGCCTTGGTAATAGGCGCATTCAGGACGAGGAACTATCAGTCGTTTTAGCCCGCGTAAGCCTGCCCAAGGTATCCCCCCAGGTCTCTTCTCGGTCACTTGAAGCCGTGCGATCTCGTATGGACTACATACAGCTCTTCATACGGTGTGACGAAGGAACAGAATGGGCACTTGAAGAGATTTGGAGGGAGCTTCTCCGTAATCCTTCTTCGTGATACCGCAGAATCAGACGGATTCACCAAGAGAGAATCGCCTAGCTTCAGGAGGTTGGGTGGGAGCTTCTCCGTGGCCCTCTTTCGCGACGCCGCTATGGGGTCAGCCGAGTGCACCACGAGGGAGTCGCCCATGCGCTCGACGGAGTAGAATTCGTGCCCCTTCCTTTGCCTCACAAACGCCGAGACGACTGACTCAACCACCTCCTTGTCCAACTGCCCCTTTCCGAAGAAATCGATGACGATCTTCTCTCCGTCCACCAGGGCGATTCCTTGACCATTCAACGAGTCGCTGACTGCTGATGCCAACGCCAACTCCTCGTCCATCGTGAGCTCTCTACAGTCAATGAGGAAAGGGACAGACTTCATGCTTCCACCTCTTCAGCACTGATATCATGGTTGATATCGATATCGATGCGGCAGGACAATGCTCCCACAGCGTTGTCAGGTTCCACACAATGGAGCCAGGGGCCTAGCTCTGAACCAGGTCGTTCCAACCCTTGGCCACCTGCCACGTCTGCCTTACGAACCCGCTCTGGGGCGCTCGCTCCGGTATCGGCTGCAGCCTCAGCTGGTAAACGGCCATGGTCTTCCGCCTCTTCTGGTCCCAGATCAGGACGTCTTTTTCCACGAACCCCATGTCAAGGAGTTTTCTCAGCAACTTCGTGTAGAAGTTGTGGTAACTGTACTTGACGCCGAGTTTCCCTGATTGGAGCTCCTTGGCGAAGAACCTCATCTCCCGTTTGGTCATTGACAGCGTGTTTACTTGCTTCATCCTCGCGATTGCCAGCTTCGCGGCCTTGAGGGTCTCCTTTCTGTCGCCGAAGAGAACAGCCAGGGCGTCCCCGCTGTTCAGATTCTTCTCGTTCCAGTACAGCTTGATGCTCTTGGGCAACGACAAAGCGCCCTCGCACCCCATCAGATAAAATCATTTGCCGCTGCTGTCGGCCGAGAACTGTCTCACACGTGGTAACAGTGTTTATACGAATCACAGTCAGTACCGTTCTTCTTGGAGCCCGAACGGATGTCTTCCATCCGCAGACACGCCACAAGGACAAACATCGCCATTGCCGCTTCCCTGTTCATCGTGGCAATCGTGAGTTTCTCCGGAGGGTTGTTTTACCCACAGATAGTCAGTCAAGTGAACTCCTACAGCGCTCCCAATGGCTATTCAGGCTTGATAGTCGATTACGTCACCGTCAACGGGCCGGCGATTAACGGTGGGGCGTACCAGTCGTCTTGCTGCCCTAACTCTATCTGCTCGGGGCTGAACGGGTTCGGGGTGGACCGCATCATCGCTCTGAACCAGCAGAATCCGCCCGTGATCGCGTGCGGCTTCCGAGTCCTAGCGAACACCACTGGGTACCTGTTGTTAATTGTATTCAACACCGACTGGGATATCGGTTACAGAGTCTCGTTCAGCACGTCCTCGAGCGACAAGACCGTCACTTTCGTTTCAATGCCCGACTGCACAACCGACTGCATTGTCAATCCCATTACGGCCCAGACCTTCAGGATAGGATTCGCAGCTTCTGCGGACCACAACTCCGCCGAATATGTGACGCTCACTATAACCGTCAGAGGCTTCTGCAACTGCTAATACGGCCGAAGGCAGAACGCTTCCGAGATGCCAGTCAGAAGGCAAAGCATGCGCAGTTACTGTCCACGCTGGGCATGATCAATCCCGGTGCGCTCGTCGTCCTTTGGCTCGAAGCGTTCGGGCCATGAGTCCTCACCTGTGTCTTCTGCCCCGGCTTACTCGTAACCATAACGTGGACTCTAGCGAGATGAGCAGACCACGGTCCATCCAGAAGAGGAACGAGTTCGCTGGACCCAGCCTGCCAGTTTCCGGGATTAGCCGCCATGCAGGCCCAGGCGCAGATGCAAGGAGTTACCCTGCAGGGGGACCGAAACAGATGACCTTTCCACACCTATAGTGTCCTCAGAGGGTAACAGACCAGCACTTGGGGGCAAACAAGCACGGAGGCTGAGCCCCCCTATTTTGCAAAGTCAGCTCGTGTCCCTGCAGAGGAACTTCTCTTGGCCTGCCTGCGAGGGCCGCCAGCGTGCTAGGCCCCGAACGAATCCTAGCCCCGGAAGTGCATTTCTTAGGGTGTGACACCATGCCTATTCTGCCCCACTTATGCGTGACAGGGAAGAAGATCGTTCGAGAAATCGGCGAGTCCCGCGTGTTCGGCAGAACGGCGGAGAGATCGGAAGGTGTGGCAAGTCTCGGCCTCGCCGTTCCACGAAGCGGTTGCATTACCCAGTTGTCAGTCGGGCTCCAAGTCGAAACCTCTCTTCTTGGAAGCCCTTTCTCCATCCGCTGGCGCATTTGTGGCTCAAACACATGCAAGACACCTGATACCTGGCGATTTGTTCGTTCGAAAAGTGAAAAACGCCTCCTCGGTCATCATCCCAGAACAATCCTGTGTCTGTCATTGGGCTCCTAGCGACGACCTTTGCCCGACGTTTAATAGGGATGGCCGCGGTCTTCCCGTACGAAATCTTGAAGTTACTTCATCCTGAATTGCTTCGAAAAAGAAGGGTAGGTCCTAGGAAAAGATTGACTCTTATTCCTAAGACGCCTTGCTTGACAGACTTGACTTCTTCTTGGCTAGGAATGCTAATCCGAGGAAGCTGACTGCGACAACTATCATAGGCATCCCGAACTGAGGAACGCCGGTTGTCGGTGGTGTGATTGGTGCAGTCGAAGGGAACGATAGTACCTGGGCAGCCCAAGTGAGACAGTCACCGCCACTGCCTGTTATCGTCGCGTTATCCTGTGTCGAACCCAATGCCACTGGTACACTGTATGTCTTGGTGTCCCAGAGATTTCCGTAGCTCCACGTTGCTGTTGAGGTCTTCGGATCACTCCCGGAGAACGCGTTGGCATCGATTGTTGCGTTGTTCCACGCCGCCGTGTTGTATGGGAGCTGACCGTCCGCGATTACGAAGGTTGTAGTTGCAACGGTTGCAATGGTCGCCCCGTGATCGAACACACTGGTCAGCGAACCTCCGTTGGTCTCAGTATAGGTTCCTGTATAGACGTAAACCTGGTTAGTGACTGCCGCCGCAGGCACATATATCACGATCAGGCTTGCGCCTTCGTCGAGTGGTGCTTCGGCTGCGCTCCAGGGGTCACTACCGTCAGTTATCCCTGAGGGAAAGTTCTTCAGGTTGTTGATTCCGTTTACAACCAAGGATGTCACATCGGCCGCGTATACCGAGAGGTTTCCATTCCCCCAGCATGGGCTCAAGTCAGTGGACTGGAACGTACCAGTTATGTTGACACCGTTGAACGTACCTGCACTGCTGATTTGGGTCGGATAGATGTACCCCCAGACTAGGTACGCTTTGAATAAAGTCCCAGTCCAGGTAATAGAGATGTTGCCATAGCCTTGGTTTCTCATGGCGGCGCCTGCCGCCACATAGCTGTAGTCGCCTGAATAGGCTGCATATGCTGTAGGATTCAATGGAGGATCAGGTGTGGTAGCGGTGCTAACCGGAGCGCCCAGGGTGGCTGCTGATACTGATGGTGCAATCGAGAGGATGATCAATGCTGCTAGAGAGAGTACGATTCTTGATCTTATGTGCGTCATTCTCTTCTTCTAAACGCGAAGGTGGATAGAGAGGTAATAAGCCTTGGGAACCACAACCTAATCCATATGAATCTGAAATTCACATGTCCCGAACAAGTTTGGGGTTGGGGCGCGACAGTCACCTAATAGCGATGCGCAACCCTGACAGAACTTCCCTAATTCGAAGTGACGGTGAACAAAGGAAGCGCCATTCCTAGCTAGAGCGACCAGTGGCCTGGTGGTCCACTTCATTCCAATCCTCCTTCATGGCGAACCAACCCAGTCTATCTACCTTGATATCGTGGTCGATATGACCAAAGTGAACCTTGCGACTTGTTCAAGGACTCACAGAACGCGCCCTCTTGGACCGACGCTTCGCTTCTCTCATTGCCCGTAGCAAGCCGAGCAGGCCACTCAACGACCCCGAGCGCCCGCGCGATTGAACCCCTGCTGACGCCCGTCTTCTACACACGCAGAGCCGGCAAAAGGTTCGTTGACCTGGCAAGATGGAATCCAATCTTCTTTACGCCGCCACTCATCGCTCTTAAGACGGACCTCAGGGCTAAATAGCGCACCTGCGAGACAAGGGTCCATGAAGATGGGATACGGAATGTGGATTCTGGTCCTGGGCATCCTGGCCCTCATTGTAGGTGGGGCGATGGAAGCAGCGAGTTACCACAAGACCATAGGGTTGGGCGGCATCGGACTGGGGATAATCCTAGTCATCATCGGCATTGCATGGTGGATGATGAAGGACAGTAAGGCCCCGAAGACTGCGGCCCCTCAGCCAACGCAGCCAGCAAAGACTCCGTAGACGTCACGAGACGGCGAAGAGCGGATTGGGACGAAAATGCCCTATGCGCTCCTTATTTCGTTCTTGACTAGTAGTGGGGCCCAACCCGCATAGCGGGAGTTGTCGGAATGGGTACAAACACAGATTCGCAGCGCGAAGTTCTGCGGGACGAGGTAGAGAAAGCGGGTATTTTGATTAGAATTCCTTGACCTTCGGCGGAGTCCCATGGCCTTGGCCCACGTGTCATTCTGTTACGGCGTCGAGGACGAGCCCGATCACTTGATCGAGCGCTTTGCGGGTGTGTGCATCTTCGCCAATGGCTCTACCTCTTCAAGTCGGATGTAATCAGCCACTTCCAAGAAGCAATCTGCCGATTCGCCCTATGATCGACGGTGGAGAGGCAGACTGGAAGTACAGGTCCAGGTTGATCAAACCTTTCGGATAGTTGGGACCAGCGCCTGGCCTCAGGAGCGGCCTGTTGCTACACTGGGCGGCGATGGCAGCCAGGAACCTAGCTCCATCCTCTGCTGAGGGCCCCGGGGAGGCGTGAAAGGCCATGATCTCGCCGGCGTCGACATCTCTAGCGAGCCAGAGGTAGAAGCTGCGCCCTTCAAGATGCACATCCGCGCCGTCGATGGCGACCTCCCGCCGGAACTTCTTGCTCTCCTCGGGAAGGCTGGTCAGCATGGCTAGATAGGCGTCCCTTGCTGCGATGTACGACAGGCCGCCGACCATCGACGCAACGTCCCGGTAGGAGTAGCCGGCGTTACAGAGTGCGGCCGCGACCACCTTCTTCGTCGAAGGCAACCTGTTTCTCCGGAAGGCGCCCATCGACGAGGCCCATCCTGTTAAGATAGACACCGGCCCGGCCTGTTGGAGTGGAACCATTTCGTGCGTTAAGCTAAGGCGTGGTGTATGCTTAGGCCATGAGCCCAAATTGTCTTAACAGACTGGTTTACGGAATTCCACAAGGCTGGAAGCGATACGGCGGTCGATTTCGGTTCTAACCGCCCAAGAAGACGACGAAGATGATCGCCAATGGAATGAAAAGCAGTGCCCACCTGATTTTGCTCCAAGCGAATACCTTTGCCCCGTCAAGCATTGCTATTGGAACCATATTGAAGAGAGCCAGCCAAATGTTGAAGAATACACCGTAAAACCCTATGTCACCCCACAAGCCACTTGCGAAGACTGCCAGAGGGACGAAGACCAGAGCGACAGCCACATTTGTGAGCGGACCGGCTATTGAAATCTTGCCGCTCTCCTGTTTCGTGACATTGGGACCAGAGTAGTATGTGGCGCCAGGAGCAGCGAAGATGAAACCGATCAACGAGGTCACGAGCGCAAGGAGAAGGCCCAACGGCCACATTCTAAATTCCGCCCAATAGCCATACCTGCGTGCCATGAACTTATGACTCAACTCGTGGAGAACGAATCCCGGACCCACAGCAACGAAGGCGATCCCGAGAACCTCAAGGGGGTTGAGGTGAGTATTCGCCAAGAGGCTGAGCCGGAGGGCGATGAAGAACGCCACTCCTAAGCTCAGGTAGGCGATCATGATGTCTCTGACCTCGACCTCGGAGAACGGTCTGCCTGGCTTGATCACCGGGGAGGCTGGGTAGCTCGAATCGGACCAGCTGAAGGTAGTAGTAGGTGGAGCTATCACTGCCCGCCTCTGAGTGAGGTCTCCCTTGCACTGATGCGCCTCCGGGAGCCTGTGGTCGGCGCAAAATGCCCCCCCACAGTAGTTGCATACGAACGGGAGAGATTCCTCTTGCCCGCAGAAATCGCAGTTCAATCTCTCAGAACCCTCGAAACGATCAGCAAGTGCGCAGCTCGACTCCCGCATTGGTCTTGGTTTATCAATCTTTTAGCGGGTACTCTTCAGTCCAAAATCGGGCGGAGGAAAACCTAGCTGTCCTTTGACAACCTGCGCAGGACCTCTGGCAGTCTGGCAAGAACCTGCCCCTCGTCAAGGGCCTCGAGGATTACCATCTTGTACCGGAGTGCCAGTTTCTTCGCTTCGGGAGTGAGAGACGGGACTGCGCAGAGAATGACGCTATTGGCATTCACGTCGTAGACCTTTATGAACAGTGAGAGGACTGTCGTCTCATCAATCGGAGTGGGCGGATCGGAGACCACGACGTCACACGCAAGGGCAACTGAGACAGGGCCCTCCATTCCGAAGGTGAAGCTGTGTTTCACACCTGACTTTCCTGCCACTACCAATGGACTTGAGAGAGGAGCCATCCCGGCTGATGATTCCAGCCTTCTTACAGCTTCCTGGGGGAGGGAACCGATTGTTCTTGGACTCATACGAATGTTGGCCTCGCAATCAAGTTCGCTTCCCAAATGCTCTCGATGGACGAGGGTGCGCACCAGGCCTTCGAAAGAAACCTCAAGCGTTCCATGCCCGTCGTCAAAGTGACTTAAGGGTTTTTGAGTTTAGGCCGCCCTGCCCTATCACTAGTGTGGAACTGGCCTCCCGACGCTCCATTGCATCGGCGACGTGGCAAGTCGCCGGCGCAAGTGAGATCTCACGGGCAGGAGCGCCGGACCGATGATGAACCGAGGGTTGTCGTCTTCGCACGCGGTAGAAAACATCGCTGCGCGAGACATCCTCCAAATACCGATTAGAGAACTCAAAGGTTTAAGACTCTCGCGCCACGACTTCGAGGCGGAAGGAATTGAGCGATACCTTCGACGCCTCTCTTGGGAAGGTGGACCTCTCCAAGTACGTAGACGAGCTACAGGATGAACTCTCCAGGATTATCAAGGAAGTGGGACCTGGCAAGACTGAGACAGAGAGGGAGGCTGGAAAAGGGCGTCTGGATAACCTCCTAAGGAAGCAGGCGGCTAGTCTGGCAGCAGAGACGGGCGTGACGGGCGACTATCGCCTCGTCTTCATGCTGATGTCAAGCATCCTCATGACGGCCTGGAGTTGCTTTACGATCAAGCGGACGATGATTGACTCGACCAGGTCATTCGAAGAAAGACTCAGACTCGAAGAGTTGCTCTCCAGTCTCCCAGTGGTCCTGTCAGAAATAGTTTCAAAGTCGGCCGAACACGCAGATATGTACAAGAAGAAATGAGGACCAAAGCGCCTCCGACCAGGAATCTGTATTAGTAAGACTACTAGTCTTTATACCGATAGGCCCGTTCGCGTGAAGCAGAGAAATGCTCCTGCCATACGACCAGGTGGTCCAGAATGCGCTCAACTTCCTCCAGAATGTCGTCGTTCCGTACGTGGTGATTCTCGCCATAGCCTTCGCAACCACCGGCTTCGCGGTGGCTCTGCAGGGGTGGAGAAAGAGGCGGGCACTAAGGAATGCGCTGAGGGCAGAACTGGACACCAACGCTGCGGTGACACTGGCGATAGTGACCTACGCTGACGCGCAGATGTCCGGGGGCACCAGCGTAGCCCCCATGCCGATGTACAGGACACACGCATTTCGAGAATACGCCGATGGTGGCTTGCTGGAGAAGCGTCCCAAGAAGATAGCCGAAGAGCTGATGCAAGTCTATCTCAGTATGGCCAGCGTCAACAAAGCGGGAAGGAGGCAGGAGGATCTGGCCTTCGGACCCGCAGCGGCCTTCCCCAATGCCCACCTACTCAGGCTCGACAACCTAACCTACGTAAGGGACACCGCCCACAACGTCATCGAACCATACGTGGACAGGCTGAAGGATACCAAGCTCTAGGATCGAGATGGATTCGGAATACATCGCCTTGCCCTTCTAGAAGGAAATGGGCTTTCGATTCGGCAGAATACGGATTATAGCTTAACTACTTCGTGTGAGCATGTAGCACTCGTGTACTTCGAAAAGCTGGCCCTGGAGATAAACGCGACCACGGCGGGGTGGGAGGTCATCGAGCCGCCTGTCCGCGTGGGAACGTCTGGGGTTGAGCACAGGTTCAACTTCCTTGCCTCTGTCTCGGGGAATCTGTACGGCTTCGACCTCTATCCGGAAATCGGAGAAATACAGGTCCTCCGGACATTCATCAAGGAGATGGATACCGGGATTTCTGGAGTCCTGATCTGTCTGAGCGGCAGGCCGAGCGAAAGGGCGCGGGAAGTCGCGGCCGAACTCGGAGTAAGAATCCTCAGCCCGGCGGGGATAGGCGGGTTCTTCAAAGCAGAGAAGATGCCGCTGGCGGAACAAGCAGAAGCACATTCATCCGACCTGCGCTGAACTTGAAGGTCCCGTTGCCACTGAGGAGTTGGAACATCGCATGATGGATTATCATAGCCCAGACAAGGCCGAAGGCACCCGGCCCGATCTCAGATCCTGAATAGAACGCTCTAGTCGAGAATCTCGTCTACGACTTTCTGGTAGGAGCGGACAAGCTCTGCCCCCTCCTGGGTTATCTGGTACCTGTGCCGGCTACCATACTCTTCGACACTCAGCAGACCGGTCTCCAGGAAGGCCCTGAGCTGGCTCTGAAGCACATTCCAGGACAGATTTGCCTTGTACATTATCTGAGTTGGCTTTCCATAACCCTGCATAACCACTCTGAGTATGTCGACCCTGATCTGAAGCAGTGACCTGCGCCCCTCAGGAAGCTCCGAACGATGGAGGGGCTTCTCGGTCGCCGGGTTCAGAAGATTCTCGGACATGCGTTCAGGAATCGCACCGTTCGCACAAATAGCCTTTGCCTAGAACTAACCCGAACTCAGAGTCCATATCCGGATGCGCACCTTCAGGGTCGAGGGAAATGCTCCCACCACATCTGCGACTTCGCTCACTTGCATCCCAGGCGTCTTTCGATGGGAGGAGAACCCTTGGTTCGCAGAGGAGATTGGGCCGATCTCTTCCCCGCAGGTCCATCCATGCCGTTTGGGAGCAGTCAGCTAGTCCTTGCTGGGTTCTGACGGGGGCCAAGCGCGCGGTTCAACCTGATGCCCCGGTCTGGCGATGGGACTTGACCTCCTCCGGCTCGCAGCCTCCATTTTTCTGGGGAGATGAACCCGGAAAATAGATTGGGACTTCACAATGTCTTTAATGTCGGGGGGGAAATTCTGACACAATGGCAGAAGAGCAAAAAGGAAAAGAGGAACAGGGCAGCTTTGCGGACAATCTGAGGGACATTCAAGGCGAATACATCATGTTGACCGAGCTCTACGAGAAAGAGAAGAGCTACGGGCAGAAGCTCGCGGACATGATGAAGGCCCTGCAGTCCGAAGTCGATTCCACGATCCCCATTAGACCCGAGGCCATCGGTGATGGATGCAGAGAGGCGTATTTGGTCTCTGAGGCAGTCGTCGTCATGGTGGACTACAGCGGAAGCAGGATTTCCAGGCCGCTCTACAAGCTCCCTGCCGCAACGATAGTATCCGTGATAGAGGAGTGCACCCCCGAGCTCAGGCGCCTTCTGTTCGAGAGGCGAAAGTCGGAAGGCAATAGGGTCAGATCATTGGAGAGGGTCCTCAGGGAGCTGAGGAAGGCACAGTCGACATTCAAGCAGAGCAGAAGGGACGAGGTCGACGACCAGGAGGATCCCAAAGAGGAGGTAAAGGACAACATACAAGCGGATAAGCAAGCGGAGAAGCAAGCCCAGAAGGAACCGGCCGAATTGACGCTGCAGCCGCGATCTTCGAGAGAGGGGTTCGCGTTCAAGGGAAGCTTCGGGGAGAAGCGCGAGGCGTCCGGCATCTCTCCTTGAATCCGCGGACTCGACCCCTAAAGGTATCCTACAGGAGTCCCGGGAGGTAGTCTCCTTGCCATGCTAGAAGGCTTCAGGTCTAGGGTGAAGGAGAGACGTCAGACCGTGCGGACGAGAGAGACGAAGTTCCTCATGTCATTTGATGCCGCGAAGCTGAACAAGCGGCTAGTGATACTCCTCTCCATATTCATCATGCTGAATTGTCTTGATGCGCTTACGACACTAGTAGCGATCAGCACGGGACGAATAGTCGAACTGAACCCAATAGCGTCGAGTCTCTTCCACATGAGCTTCCCGGGGTTCATGGCCGCGCTTGTGCTGAAGTACATGCCGATCATTCCATTGGCCTACGCCACGCACGCGAAGGAAAATGCGCCCCGCCCGCTCGCCATCAGAATCGTGAAGGTCAGCGTATTTGTGGCTCTGGTTGCCGCAAACATCTTCTACCTGGCCGTGGTCGGCTCCAACCTCAGAACTCTTGCGTCCTACTATCTCGTCATGGGCTGAAGAGAGAGCGCTGGAAACCTTCATAACCGTGAGAAGGCGACCGACAAGACGTGATTCCTGAGACCGGGGCGAGCGTCGTTTCTGGGGTCTTTAGGTTCTACTCTCTGAGCGAAGTCAGGCTGTTCCTGAAGGAATTACTGGACACCTACGAGAGAGAGTATGACAAGTCCTCCAACACGATCGGTTCACTGCTCAGGTCGGACGAAGGGAAGACCATGGAGATCATAAGGTCAAAGGGATGGTCAAAGGTAGGGGGCCTCTTCGTCAACATGGCAGACTCTGAGAAGGGGGCGATGGAAGTCGTCTTCCAGATCGTAGAGGAGATGAAACCCAGAATGGCGAAGACAGAAGCTGTGCTGAGGTCGTTCGACACCGTCGAAGGGCTCCCGATTCCAGAGGAGGCTACTTTCCTGCTCTACCTCAGAAGCGGCATCCCTGAGAGGCTGATTATCGACACCATTGAAACCAAGCCCCAGAAGTTCCTGCTCAACGCCAGGTTCAAGACCGAATAGGCTCGCCCGTCCGTTTCTCTCGACCTAGGGGACGCAACCCAAACTGGATTGGGGACCGATATCACCTTTCGGTATAACCTTTAATCAACACCTTCGCAAACATGGGCGCAGAACATGCTCGAAGTGAATGTCCTCGTTGAAAGAGTCGATGCCGCACGTCTCTCCGACAAGGCGAGCGAAAACTTGTCCTCAAACTACAGTGTGAACGTATCGATGTCGGAGAGAGACAGAAACCCTCAGGCGCTCGTTCTCAGTTTCACGCTCGAGCTGACCGATCAACCCCAACTGGCGAGGCTCGTAGTATCCGGCGTCGCGACCCTGACCGGGACCAAGGATGAGATTCAGGGCGCACTTTCAGCGCCCGACGACAAGAGTCCACCACAGGTCCTCACGACCATTTATGAAAGAGTCTACGGCCTGCTCTACCTCGTGGCGGGATCGCTGAGAGTGTCTCATCCTCTCCCGACCATCTTGAAGGCCTCCGGCGCAGACAAGTAGACGTCTGGGAGCCACCGTATGCATCCCACCATCATCTTCCTAAACTGGTTTTGGAATATGCACGGCATTCTGGAAAACGCACATAAAGCCTATTAGGAATGCTATGACTTATCGAAAATATGGACACGAACGCGATGGACGTACTACCGCCACCTGAGGACCTGCTGGGTCAGGTGAGAAGGTCGCCCATGGAAATGGTCTGCGATATTCTAGGAGTCGTGTCGGAAGGTCCGACTAAGCCGACGCACATCCTCTACAGGGCCAACATGAGCTGGAGGGTGCTTTCGTCCTACCTGGACTTCCTCCTGAAGCGTGGTTTGATTGAAAGAGAGGACCAGGGTGGGAAGCGGAGCCTCTACACCCTTACGACAAAGGGTAGGTCAATCCTGCAACTCTACAACGGGCTCCGGCTGAGCCTAAAGGGGACCGTCAACGTGGGAAAGGACGGCGGTGTGAGCCAGATCCTCGAAGACGCATCTATGCTGGAACCGCGAAAGACTTCGCTCTGGATGTAAGGAGCCGATCGAGAGCCTTCTCCTGCTCGCTTAGGAGGTCCCTCGTCTCCTTGTAATTTTCGAACATCCTCGTGTAAGTCCTTCCCCTCTCCGTCGTCTGGTAGTACCGGCCGGCCGGCTGGTACCCGAGCAGCTCGTTCAGGACAAGCTCTTCGATGTATTGGTTCAGCTGCTTCAGGTTGAGGGAGGACTGGTACATTATCCTCGTCTTCCGCTGTCCCCCGACTGCGGCCTTCAGTATCGCGTACGCGATTTCCCCAGAGTCTCTGCGCCTGTGACCGTCCAAATGAGAATTGGTGCCCGGAATTCGAATTAAGATTTTTCGCCATTTCGCAGACTTTGCCGGCAGGAAATCAGGCGACTTGGTCGATTCATGCCCTGCATGTCTTAATCAGATGGCAATTCTAAGGGAGAATTCGTTTAGAACTATCCGACGCGCTCGACCGAAACTTCGCAGAAGGCGTCCCCCTTGGCGACGCACTTCTCCTCAATCACTCTGTGATCTGCGCCCGTAAGCTCGTCGGCGACGCCTTGAATCAGGCCCGAGAGCATGTAACAGACGGGCTCGTTTGCTCCCTCGATGTAGAGGCAGAAGACGCAATTCCGCATCAGCAGCCTGGCCTGCCCGCGGGCCAGGTCACCTCCATTCAGCACGAGCTCTCCCCATCCTGATTCTCTCGAAAAGCGCTGAAGCGACTCCAGCACTTCCTGCCCTGTCGTTCCCTGCGCTTTCGCCACGTTCCCTAGGTATCTCCCGTAGCTGTAGCCCATCCTCTGCATAATCACGGCAGCCCCGGAGACAAAGGTGCTTGTCAACTCCTTCGTAAGCGACGCCCACCCTACCGATCCAACCGTAAAGACTCGGATTCCATCGGACTTCCGCTTGATTGTCCCATGTTCAGAGTCTAGGTCGAAAGGGTTGTCCACTGAAGTCTCTTTCTTGAGGCCTCTAAACAAAGACAATTCCTCCTTCACCTTCGCTAACGGCCTCTTTAAACCTCTTTTCGAGACTACTTCGTGTGTTTTCCAATTTTGCTACCCTTGGAATGGCTTTCTAGCCAGGATGACATGAAACGGAGGAAAGCTGGAGAACCTGATGCGACGCACGGAGATGCTGCCAAGGCCGACTTCGCGGAGGGCGGCCGAATACTCCCCACCGTTGCCCGCGTCGATGATTCCGATCCTTCCTCCCTGCTTAAGGACCCTCGCGATCTCTCTGAAAGCGACCATCCTGTCCTTCTTCTTGATCAGCCTATGTAGCGAAAGGGCCGAGATTATCACGTCGACGGACGAGTCCCTCAACGGGAGGCTCACGGTGTCGGCCTTCACAGGGATGACCCTCGTCTCCACGCCCTCTTGCGTCGCGTTGGCCCATATTGAGGAGGGGTCGTTTCCAGTAAGGTGACTCCTCTGCCAGAGGTCCACTCCGACTGAGCATCCACCTTCGAGGCGTTTGCCCGCCAAGACCATCCCAAGGCCCCTCCCGCAGCCGAGATCGAGGACCACCTCGTTACCACCCCAAGGAATGTCTGCGACCAGCTTCGACATCTCCTTGATCTTCCCATGCATGCTGCTCCTGTAGAGGGCCGCAGCGACCACGAAGACCAGAATCCCGACTCCCGCCCCTACGACCAGGCCAAAGCGGCCCAGAGCGGGAGCGGTCTGGCGCGTGTAGACAGCGATGTCGAACCCAACCACGATGGAAAGGCCTCCGGTGATCAAGAGTTCGATGATGGACAGGGGCTCGTCAATCCCATATCCGATCTTGCCCCTGACCGTAACAGGCGAGGTCAGAGTCCCGGCAGCATCCGTCTCTACACTCATTTTTTCCATCTTCAAACTCGATTTGCGACGAATTTTACTTATAACGATTCGCCCCCGCCTCAGCACCCTAGAGTGCAAAGTGCATTACGTAATGGGCCAGAGCAATCGCTATCAGGCTGACTACCACCAGCATGATCGCATGCTTGAAGCCGTCTGAGAGCCCGCTCTCGCCCATCTTCCCCGCGACTATGCCGATGACAAAGGAATCGAAGACCGCGGTAGTGAGGAGCAGGTCGATGGTAGCACCCGCGACCTTCGGGGTCGCGGAGCTGGTGGTCGCCCCTCCCAATGCGGGCGCAGACAAAAGATAGACCATGATGAATGTCGTAACGACCACCATGATCCCGGCGATGTAGGTGATGTAGACAAAGGGCTTCAGTGCCGCCCTCCTATCGGACTCCATCTCGTTGATACTCCGTGTGAACTCCGCCATCTCCGAGAAGCTCCGGATCGTCCCCCCACCCACATCGACGACCTCGATCAGAAGGGTACCAATCGCCCTTGTGACCCAGCTTCCCACCGCATCTGTGAAAGTCGAGATAACCTTCGACAGCGAAACTCCCCACGAAAGCTGAGCCCCCATTTTCCTCACGTGCTTGGAAAGGACTCCGTAGTGTCTACCGCCTAGCCTCTCTATCGCCACCTCGGGCGAGAGGCCCGTCTTCCTGCCCTCGGCCACGTCGCGGATGAACTCGGGGAGCATCTTCTCAAGAGAGGTGCGTTCTCTCGAGAACCCGATCGCCTTGATGGCTGGTAGTGAAGCCCCAACTATCAGCGTGCCCGACACGCTCTCGAAAAGGTAGAGCGGCAGGTGAAGAGACGGAGCAGTGATGAAGTGCGTGAGGAAGAAGAATACCATCGCCAGTGGGATGGAGTAGATGAAGTACTTGTAAGGCCTGTAGTCGACGTACGGCCACTTTGGCTGCACCGCGTCGATTAGCCAGATGAACATGGCTGAGATTACAGGAACCATGACGAACGCGAAGAGGTACAGGTTGTTTAGCCCTGAAAGGTTGTTGCTCATCAAGGTCTGGACCATGTACAGTGTGTAGAGAACCATCCCCAGTATGACGGTCACAGTGAGGTAGGCTTCGGCCAAGGTACCCGTGGTATCCGCAGACCTCTTCACCGCATTGGTCTTGGCCTCCATAGTGTCGCGCAGCTTCATCCCGACGTATGCGATGAAGTCACCCCCGCTCTTCAGGATGGCCGTGTAGCCGTAGAGGAACTCCGAGAACTTCTTGCTAGGACACCATCGTGCGACCCTTTCGATTGCAGAGATGGGGTCCTGGCCGAAGACGTCGACCTCAACGAGTATTCTCTTTGCCTCCTTGGCTGATGCTGGAAATAGCTTCATCTGAGAGATCCTTCTGAGCGTCGTGAGAGGGGATACCCCCCCGCCAGCCAGGACGGACATGTATCCAATGACGAACGGGAGTTCGCCGTTGATTGAGGAAGCCCGGTTTGAAGCGCTGATCTTCGGGCCATTGATGACGATTGTGAAGATCATAATGGCGGCAGGGATGGCGATGATTACTCCCAGGAACCACAGGGCACCGAACCTGACGGCCGCAACGTAAGTCCCGACCGCTGAGGCGACCAGCGTAATGAACGCTGAGAAGAAGGCGACAGAGATGAGACCTTCCGGGGTTATCCTAAGGTTCGACTTCAGGATGTCGTCCCTTAGCGTGGGGATGGAACGGGTGAACCTGGTCGCTGGTCGGGAGAAGAGCCTGAAGGCGAAAGAAGTGAACTTGTCGAAGAAGGTCAGCGGGATCTTCTTCTTCTCCCGGCTGGGAAGAATTACCTTGAAGCTCACTGTCGCTGACCGCCAGGCTTGTAATCTCTGACTATCTCTGTGACCGCAATTCCCTTCGCCTCGAGCTCGCCCGCAGCGGTGTTGAACACGTCCAGGGGCCTGGAGATGTAGAGCTCCAGGATCGGAGACAACTCCTTGAAGTTCCTGATGCCCTTCTGCTGGACCCACCTAAGGATGAGCGCACGCCTGTCGATCTCCTTGAGGATCTCCTCCATCGGCATCCCTGTGTCCCTCGATATCTTCTCGAGCTTGGGGCTCTTATCATAACTCGCCTTGAAGGTGTCCGATCTCGGGTCCCACCTGAATACCTTGTTCAGCTCCTGATCAGTGATGATCTCGTCGATCGAAACAATCCTCCTCACCGCCTTGAATCCACCTCCTGGGGTTGGGACAGAAATCCTTCTTACTACGAAGGTGAGGTCAAGGAACGGCATGAAGGCCTTGGGGACGTTCATCGGCTCCGAGACGAGCCTCTGGAGCGCTGACGCTGCGTCGTCCGCGTGGAGGGTGCACAGACCCCCGTGGCCCGTGCTGATCGCTTGGAAGAGGACATATGCCTCTTCGCCTCTGACCTCTCCGACCACTAGGATGTCAGGCCTCATTCTCATTGCCGCCTTGACGAGGTCGAATAGGCCCACTTCGCCAGATTTCTCCTCCGTGGCTGCGTAGCTCTCTCTCGAGACCAAGGAGGTCCAATTGAGATGCGGAATGTTAATCTCCTGGACCTCTTCAATCGTGACTAACTTCGTGGTCAGCCGGGTCAGAGTCAGGACCGCGTTGAGGAGGGTGGTCTTACCGGCACCCGTCGCTCCCACGACTATAGCCGTGGCCCTGTTCTGCATCATGTACCAGGCATACGCGGCCATATGGTGATCGAGCAGGCCCACGTTGAGCATGTCGACTATGGTCATCGGGTCCTCCCTGAACTTCCTTATCGTGGCCGAGCTTCCCTGGGGTGAAACCTCTCGCCTGAACGTTGCGACAAGCCTGTGCCTGCCCGGAAGTGTCCCCTGGACGATGGGGAACGCGGTCGAGACGTGTTTCCCCGCCATGTGGGAGAGCCTCGTAACAGTGTTGTCCAACTGCTCCTCGTCACTCAGTATGACGTTCGTCTCCAAGCTCTCGTGGCCCTTGTGATAGATGAAGATGGGCTTGCCCAATGAGTCAATCGAAAGGTCTTCGATGTTAGGGTCACGCATCATTCCGTCCAGGACCCCGAAGCCTACTAGGTCCCTCTCGGCGAAGTAGATGATCTTGGACCAGGAGGCGGCAGGGACCCTGATCGAGTACTTCAGCAGGATCTTCCTGGCCTGGTCTGCGAAGTACTGCCGCGGGTTCACCTGTTCCCTGGGGACTGTTAGTTCTGCCTCCAGGGCGTCGAGGAGATAAGAGTAGATCGCCGCTTCGGTCTTTGTGAGAGGAACTTCGTCGAGGAAGTATCTCTGCGCCTGGAGGGGACTCTGGGCGATTACGGCGTAAGCGAACGGACTGTTGACCGGATACCTTTCTATCACCTTCCATGACGGAGGAATCGCTGTACCAGTGAAAGGGAACCTTACCTGGACGTTCTTTAGGAACCTGAAGCGCTGGGCCAGTTCGAGGTCCTGCTGCTCTGCACTCATTTCCACTGCCGGGGCTTTCTCTGCTGGTCTTTGCAACTGGACAGTCTGCTGGCGCTGGGCAGGGATGCTGGATGCCATTGGTTTCTGCTGGAGTGATGAGCTTCCAGCGGGACGTGGCGGGCTTGGCTCCGTGGACTTGGGCGCGGGTAGTACAACTGACGGTGACGCTGACATCGGCGGAGGGGATGCTGCCTCTGGAGGAGTCGTTGGCACCGTGGGAGGAGTTGCTGACGCGAGTGGAGGGAATGCCGCCTTGGGAAGAGATACAGGTCTGAGAGACGATTGGAGTACTGGTGCTGGCCTCTGGACTGCGGGAGTCAGAGTATCCTTGGACTCAGTCTTCTGGTCCTTCCGCCATCTGCGGAAGAAGCGAGCAAGAACTCCCTCATGTTCATCCTCGTCGGATTCTTGGGTAGGCATCCTGGCTGTTTATCCTCCTTGTCTCCTCCTGCCTATAACCCATATGGATTCTCCGTCTACTTCCCGCCTTCGAAATCCTTGCAGAATTGGCCGCGACGCTCGCGCTAGGTAGAGCGTTCCCCAGACCGTCTATAGTGGTCAGTGTTTCCATGGGGAGTCGTAACGATGGCGTCCAAGTCGTGGTCTGCGGGGCAAGAGTGAGACCACAAGCACCACCGGAGAGGATACCTTGACCGCTGGAGGGTGTCCAAGTGACACATTTCGATGAGTTGGAAGTGAAGGTCACAGTCCCTCTCAGTGCAGTTGATGCGCCGGAGCTGTTGTCTGTCGCTGTGACGAGGAGTGTCAAGGGCGAATCCACGTGGTAGAGGTCGTGGCTCAGGCTAACTACCGCTTGTTGTGATCTTGAAGTTGGCAGTCGCGCTGTCGGCCGGCACAATCCCGACGTCGCTGCCTGATAGGACGACCGCATATGTGCCGACAGCGTCCGCCGGCACTGTGAACGTGCACGTGAAGGTGCCTGTGGCAGAAGTCGTCTTGGACGTGCAGGTCTGCCCGCTTGGGGTCACACCGTTGAATGTCATCGTACCGATTGTGGTAAGGACGGAGAACCCTGAACCCGTCACCGTAACCGTAGTACCCTGTGGTCCCTTGACAGGGGACAGAGTGATCGTCGGGGTAGTGACCGTGAAGGTCGCGGATGCGCTGTCAGCCGGTACGGTCCCCACATCGCTGCCTGAGAGGACGACCGCGTACGGACCAAATACAATCGCCGGCACTGTGAACGTGCACGTGAAGGTGCCTGTGGCTGAGGTAGTCTTGGACGTGCAGGTCTGCCCGCTTGGGGTCACACCGTTGAATGTCATCGTACCGATTGTGGTAAGGACGGAGAACCCTGAACCTGTCACGGTGACGGTGACACCGACCGGGCCCTGAGTGGGGAACAGAGTGATCGTGGGCGTCGTTATTGTGAAGGTTGTGGAAGCGGTGTCGCCTGATACAGTCCAGACATCACTGCCTGATAGGATGACCGTGTACGGGCCCGCCGCAATCGACGGCACAGTGAACGTGCACGTGAAAGTGCCTGTGGCAGAGGTCGTCTGGGAAGTGCAGGTCTGCACGGACGGAGTGTTCCCGCCGAGCGTGATTGTGCCGATAGCTGTGGATACTGAGAATCCTGAGCCCGCTACGGTGACTGAAGTACCGGATGGGGCCTGGGTGACAGATAGAGTGATCGTGGGTGCCGTTATCTTGAATGTGGCAGACCCGGTGTCAGCGGGTACGGTTCCGACGTCACTGCCTGATAAGACGACTGTGTAAGAGCCCGCCGCTACCGCCGGCACCGTGAACGTGCACGTGAAGGTGCCTGTGGCAGAGGTCGTCTGGGAAGTGCAGGTCTGTCCGCTCGGGGTCACACCGTTGAATGTCATCGTACCGATTGTGGTGAGAACGGAGAACCCTGAACCGGTCACAGTGACGGTGACACCCTCGGGGCCTTGAATCGGCGTTAACGTTATCACAGCAGAAGTCACTGCAAACGTCGTAGAGGCGGCGTCAGCGGGTACGGTCCCTACGTCACTGCCTGATAGGATGACCCCATACGTGCCTACAGCGACCGCCGGCACCGTGAATGTGCACGTGAAGGTGCCTGTGGCAGAGGTCGTCTGGGAAGTGCAGGTCTGTCCGCTCGGGGTCACACCGTTGAATGTCATCGTACCGATTGTGGTGAGAACGGAGAACCCTGAACCCGTTACGGTCACCGAAGTGCCGACCGGGCTCTGTGTGGGAGAGAGAGTGATTACAGGGGTTGTTACCGCGAAGGTTGCCGAGGCGCTGTCAGCAGGCACGGTCCCGACGTCACTGCCTGATACGTATGCCATGTACGTGCCTACAGCGACCGCCGGCACCGTGAACGTGCACGTGAAGGTGCCTGTGGCTGAGGTAGTCTTGGACGTGCAGGTCTGCACGCTCGGAGTCGCACCGTTGAATGTCATCGTGCCGATTGCGGTAAGGACGGAGAACCCTGAACCGGTCACAGTTACTGAAGTGCCGACCGGGCCTTGCGTGGCAGATAGAGTAATCGCAGGCGTCGTTACTGTGAATGTGGCGGACGCAGTGTTCGCGCTGGTATCCGTCGCCGTGACTGTCTGAGCACCGGCCGTAGAGGACGGTACGACGAAGGTGGCAGTGAAGGCGCCTAGGGCGGACGTAGTGACCGTAGCCGGGACAGTAGTGACCTTGACTCCGTTGAACTTAATCGTGATGGTGGAAGAGGAGGCGAAGCTAGCACCCGTAACCGTTACGATAGTGCCGTCTGGGCCCTGGATGGGAGATACATTGATTGTGGAAGTAGTGACCGTGAAGGTCGCGGAGGCGGTGTCAGCAGGCACGGTCCCGACGTCGTTGCCTGAAAGGACGACTGCGTACGGACCTGATGCGATGGACGGCACAGTGAATGTGCACGTGAAGGTGCCTGTGGCTGAGGTAGTCTTTGTGGTGCAGGTCTGCACGCTTGGAGTCGCACCGTTGAATGTCATCGTGCCGATTGCGGTAGATACCGAGAAGCCTGAACCAGCTACAGTGACAGAAGTACCGATGAGGCCTTGGTTGGGAGACAAAGTGATCGTCGGCGTCGTTACCGTGAAGGTCGCGGAGGCGGTGTCAGCAGGCACGGTCCCGACGTCGTTGCCTGAAAGGACGACTGCGTACGGACCTGATGCGATGGACGGCACTGTGAATGTGCACGTGAAGGTGCCTGTGGCTGAGGTCGTCTGGGACGTGCAGGTCTGTCCGCTCGGGGTCGCGCCGTTGAACGTCATAGTGCTGATGGTGGTGGAGACCGAGAACCCTGAGCCAGTTACGGTGACAGAGGTGCCGATCGGACCCTGGATCACAGTCAGAGTGATCATGGGCGTCGTTACCGTGAAAGTTGCGGAGGCGGTGTCAGCAGGTACGGTCCCGATATCGCTTCCAGAGACAATAGTGGTGTAAGTTCCAAGCGCCTCATTGGGGATTGTAAATGTGCACGTGAAGGTGCCTGTGGCTGAGGTCGTCTGGGCGGTGCAGGTCTGTCCGCTCGGGGTCGCGCCGTTGAACGTCATAGTGCTGATGGTGGTGGAGACCGAGAACCCTGAGCCAGTTACGGTGACAGAGGTGCCGATCGGACCCTGTATGGGCGATAGATTGATCGCAGGAGTCGTTACCGTGAAGGTCGCAGAGCCGGTGTTCGAGAGGGCATCTGTCGCTGTGACCGTCTTAGCACCAGCCGCAGTGGAGGGTACGACGAAGGTGGCGGTGAAGGTGCCCGCGGCAGTCGACCCACCGGTCGCAACTGTCGCTCCGTTGAACTTTATCGTGATGGTGGATGATGAAGCGAAGCTGGCACCCGTGACCGTGACGGTGACCCCGACCGGGCCCTGAGCTGGAGACAGAGTGATCGTGGGAGTGGTGACTGTGAATGTGGCGGATGCGGTGTCAAGAGGCACAGTCCCGACGTCATTTCCGGAGACAGTGACGGTGTGAGGTCCCAGCGTCACAGTGGGCACTGTGAATGTGCACGAGAAGCCGCCTGCGGCTGTGGTCGTCTGAGAGGTGCAGGTCTGCCCGCTCGGGGTCGCGCCGTTGAATGTCATCGTGCCTATCCTCGTGCTGACGGAGTACCCCGTGCCTGTCACTGTAACGACGGTACCGACCGCGCCCGAGGTGGGAGACAGAGTGATCGTGGGAGTGGTGACTGTGAAGGTCGCGGAGCCGGTGTTCGAATGGGCATCCGTTGCCGTGACCGCCTGAACACCAGCAGCGGAGGAGGGCACTACGAAGGTGGCGGTGAAGCCGCCCGCGGCATTGGTAGTGACCGTGGCTGGGCTGGTCGTAACAGTCGCTCCATTGAACTTTATCGTGATGGTGGAAAAGGAAGCGAAGTTAGAACCGGTGACCGTTACTGTGACCCCGACCGGGCCCTGAGTCGGGCTCAGAGTAATTGACGGGATTACCGTGAATGGGGCAGATGCGGTGTCGGCGGGCACGGTGCTGACGTCGCTGCCTGACACGACGACCGTGTATGTGCCTGGTGTAATTGATGGCACAGGAAATGTGCACGTGAAGGTGCCAGTGGCTGAGGTCGTCTGGGCGGTGCAGGTCTGCCCGCTCGGAATCGCACCGTTGAACGTCATCGTGCCTATTGTCACGCCCGCGGAGAACCCTGAACCCGCTACTGTGACGGAGGTGCCGATTTTGGCTTGGTTGGGAGTCAGAGTGATCGCTGGGGTCGTTATCGTGAAGGGCGCGGATGCGGTATCGGCGGGTATGGTCCCGACGTCGCTGCCAGACACGACGACCGTGTACAGACCTGATGCGATCGACGGCACCGTGAACGTGCACGTGAAGGCGCCTGCGGCTGAGGTCGTCTTTGTGGTGCAGGTCTGCGTGGTCGGGGTCGCCCCGTTGAACGTCATCGTGCCGATGGTGGTAAGGACAGAGAACCCTGAGCCAGTTACGGTGACGGATACGCCGACTGGGCCCTGAGTGGCAGACAGAGTGATCTTGGGGGTGGTGATCGTGAATGTGGCAGACGCGGCGTTGTTACTGGAATCCGTGGCTGTGACCGTCTTCGCACCAGCTGCAAGGGAGGGTACAACGAAGGTGGCGGTGAAGCCGCCCGCGGCAGACGTAGTGATCGTGGCCGGGACGGTCGTAATTGTCGCTCCGTAGAACGTAAAACTCTTGATGGCGGAAAGGGGTGCGAAGTTAGCGCCCGTGGCCGTCACGGTGGTGCCGACTGGGCCCTGGGTAGGATTCAGGGTCAATGTTTGGGTGTGCACGACGGCCGTGACCGTGAACGTGGCAGACGCGGTGTCAAGAGGTACGGTCCCGACGTCGCTTCCAGAGACAGTGACGGTGTAAGCCGCGGCCGTCACGACGGGCACTATGAATGTGCACGTGAAGGCGCCTGCGGCCGAGGTCGTCTTTGTGGTGCAGGTCTGGGGCGTCGGAGTCGCGCCGCCGAAGGTGATCGTGCCGATCGTGGTAAGAACGGAGAACCCTGTGCCCGTCACGGTGACGTTGGTGCCTACTACACCGGAGTTGGGAGTCAGAGTGATCTTGGGACTAGTGACCGTGAACGTGGCAGTCGCCGTGTCGGAAGGTACGGTCCCGATATCGCTTCCAGAGACGGTGACGACGTGGCCCGCAAACGTCTCCGTCGGTACCGTGAATGTGCACGTGAAGGTGCCAGTGGCTGAGGTCGTCTGGGCGGTGCAGGTCTGGGTCGCTATCGTGCCTCCGGCGATGGTGATGGAGCCGATCTTCGTGCTGACGGAATACCCAGTGCCGGTCACCGTGACGATGGTGCCGATTGGGCCCTGAGCGGGGAACAGAGTGATCGCAGGCGTCGTTATCGTAAAGGTCGCCGAGGCGGTGTCGGCAGGTATGGTCCCGACGTCGCTGCCAGACACGACGACCGTGTACAGACCTGATGCGATCGACGGCACCGTGAACGTGCACGTGAAGGTGCCCGTGGCTGAGGTCGTCTTTGTGGTGCAGGTCTGCGTGGTCGGGGTCGCCCCGTTGAATGTCATAGTGTTGATTGTAGTAAGAACGGAGTACCCTGACCCCGTTACGGTGACCGACGTGCCGACCGGGCCTTGGGCGAGAGACAGAGTGATTGCGGGTGTCGTTATCGTGAAAGTCGTAGACGCGGTGTCAAGTGGTACGGTCCCGACGTCGCTTCCAGAGACAGTGACGGTGTAGGCCCCAGCCGTCACGGTGGGCACCGTGAATGTGCACGTGAAGGCGCCTGCGGCCGAGGTCGTCTGGGAAGTGCAGGTCTGAACGGATGGAGTCAACCCGTTGAATGTCATAGTGTTGATCGCAGTAGATACGGAGAACCCTGACCCCGTTGCGGTGACGCTGGTGCCGACTGGGCTCTGCATGGGAGACAGAGTGATCGTGGGAGTGGTGACCGTGAATGTGGCAGACGCGGCGTCAGAAGGCATAGTCCCCACGTCGCTTCCGGAGACAGTGACAATGTGTGCTCCAAGCGTTTCTGTGGGCACTGTGAATGTGCACGTGAAGGCGCCTGTAGAGTCAGTCGTCTGGGAGGTGCAGGTCTGGCTTGTTATAGTGCCTCGGGCGATGGAGATCAAGCCTATCTTTGTGTTGATGGAGAACCCTGTGCCGGTCACCGTAACGATGGTACCGATTGGGCCCTGAGCGAGAGAAAGAGTGATTGAGGCAGTGATGACCATGAAGGAGGCAGATGCGGTGTCCGCAGGTACGGATCCGACGTCACTACCAGACAGGACTACTGTGTACGTGCCCGCTGCAATTGATGGCACTTTGAATGAGCATGTGAAGGAGCCGGTGGGGGAAGTCGCTTGGGAGGTGCATGTCTGCGGAGTCGGGGTGGCGCCATTGAACGTGACCTTACCGATTGCGGTGCCTATGGAGAACCCTGAACCCGCTACGGTGACGTTGGTGCCGTAGAGGCCCCGAATGGGAGACAGAGATATCGCGGGGGTTGTGACCGTAAATGTCGCAGATGCGCTGTTCGAGGTGGCATCCATTGCTATGACCGTCTTACCGCCAGCTGAAGCAGTGGACGGAACGACAAAGGAGGTGGAAGTGAAGGCGCCCGAGGGAGACGAAGTGACCGTGGCGGGGACAGTCGTCACTGTCGCTCCGTTGAACTTTACCGTGATGGTGGAATTCGGAACAAAATTGGCACCCGTAACTGCCACGGTTGTGCCTGCCGGACCTTGAGAGGGAGACAGGCTGATCGTTGGAATCGTGACAGTGAATGTTGCGGAGGCACTGTTCCCGCTTGCGTCCGTTGCTTTGACGATCTGTGCGCCAGCTGAAGCAGTAGAAGGTATGACGAAGGTGGAAGTGAAGGCGCCCGAGGCATCAGTGGTGACCGTAGCCGGGCTGGTAGTCTGTGCCGCTCCGTTGAACGCTATCGTGACGATGGAAGAAGGAGCGAGACCGGCACCCGTGACCGTCACGGTGGTGCCGACCGGGCCATGAATCGGCTTCAAGGTTATTGATGAGGTAACAGTGAATCTGGTGGACGCGGTGTTCGCGCTTGCATCCGTCGCCGTGACCACTTGAGCACCGGCAATAGAGGATGGTACGATGAAGGTGGCGTTGAAGGCGCCCAAGGCGGACGTAGTTACCGCAGTCGGGCTGGTGGTCTGCGCCAATCCATTGAATGCTATCGTGACGGTGGAAGTAGGTGCGAAGCCAGCACCCATGACCGTTACTTTGGTGCTAACCAGACCAGAAGTCGGTGACAGGGCTATTGACGGTGTGACCGTGAATGTGGCGGACGCGGTGTTCGAGCTGGCGTCCGTCGCCGTGACCGTCTTGTTACCAGCAATGGATGAGGGCACGACGAAGGTGGCGGTGAAGGCCCCCAAGGTGGACGTATCGACCGTAGCCGGGATGGTCGTCACTTTCACTCCGTTGAACGTTATCGTGATGGTGGAAGAGGGAGTGAAGCCAGCGCCTGTGACCGCTACGGAAGTACCGACAGGGCCGGAGGTCGGCTTCAGGGTCATTGATAGAGAGATGGTCAAGGTGGCATTTCCTGAACTTGCTGCATTGAAGTTCGAATCACCAGCGTACGAAGCCTGGATTATCGAACTTCCAGAACGGAGACCCGTGACATTCACTTGGCAAGCCGCTCCCGAAAGGACGCACGAGTATGAGCTGAACGAGACGTTTCCAGTGCCACCTATCCGTGACCAACCGATCTGTTCACCGTTGACTGATTTTACGAACCCGGCCAGGGTCGCGGTGCACTGGGACGTCGAACCTAGTGGGAAAGAGATAGGAATGCAACTGATTGCGGTTGTTGTCGGGTCTAGAAGCGTAATGGTAGTAGTTCCAGAGCTCCCCATATGATACGAATCGCCGGCGTACGTTGCCTGCACCTTGGCCATCCCGAGTATTCCCGCCACTGGGGTGTAGGTCACGGAGCACTCTGATGGGATGACCGTGAATGTTGCAGTCGCGGTGTTCGCGCTGGCATCCGTCGCTGTGATTGTCTGAGGCCCGGTTGGAGAGGAAGGTACGCTGAAGGTGGCATTGAAGGCGCCCGAGGCGTCCGTGGTGACCGTGGCCGGGGTGGTCGTCTGCGCCGCTCCATTGAATTTTATCGTGATGGTGGAAAGGGAAGCGAAGCCAACACCCGCGACCGTCACAGTGGTGCCTACTGGGCCCTGCATCGGACTCAGGGTCATTGACGAGGTGGGTTCGGTGGTTGTGACCGTGAACATGGCAGTCGCGGTGTTCGCGCTGGCATCCGTTGCTGTGACCGTCTGAGGCCCGGTTGGAGAGGAGGGTACGCTGAAGGTCGCAGTGAAGGCGCCCGCAGCATCCGTGGTGACCGTAGCCGGGACGGTCGCCACCTTCGCTCCGTTGAAATCTATCGTGATGGTGGAAAGAGAAGCGAAGTTGGCGCCCGTGAGCGTGATGGTGGTGCCAATAGGGCCCGTCATCGGGCTCTCTGTACGTATGGAGGTTATTCCTGTGTTGAGCGTGCAACTGGCTGAGCTGAAGCTGCCATTCTCATTCGCATCTGAGAATGTCACGTTTCCTGTCGGTGTCGTCAGGAAGGGTTGCGATGGGGTTCCGTCAGTATCGGTCAACGTCGCCGTGCATTTCGTCGAACCCCCTACGACTTTAGACGGTGCGCAGTTGACCGCTGTGGAGGTGCTGCGCAGGAGGGCCTGCCCTTCGAAGGGCATCATCTGCGAATAGGTATTGTTCTTGTAAAAGAATGAAACTACGATCCCGAGAGACGTACCCTCGGGCACCGTGAAGTCAGGGGGAGTCATAGTGCATTTTGTGGAGCCACTGTCAAATAGACTCGCATCCTGCTGCCCTCCCCAAGCCCAGCTGCTTGAGCTATACCCGCAGGCCGCAATCGTCAGCGTGACCGTCTGCCCTGGTTCCACGTAGAGGCAGTTACTGTCGATGGGTACGTTCGTCTTCGGGTCGACGACGCTGCAATCGGAGGGGTAGGCCGTTAGGGTAGGTGCCCCCGATGATGGATAGTTCGGGTAGTACACTCCTTGAGGTGCAGCGCTTGAACTGTAACTGCCCGCAAGGAAGTAGAACAATTCTCCCGAGATGTCTGGATCCCCGAATAGGTAGCTGTACTGTGTGATAGGCAGCGTAGTATTGAAGGCATTGGTGATCTGCACGTAAAAGGCCGTGTAATAGTTGGACCCTGCAGCTAGGAAGCTACCGCTTGGAAGGTTCGATAGAGGAGGACTGGCATTCCTGATGCAAGTGCCGTTGAAGGCGTGTTGGGTGGCACTGCTCTGGGTGCAGGAGCTGTACTTCAGTAGGTAGAAGTTGGCCGCGAAGGCACCCTGGGTCGTGACGCTCGCGATGCCCCCGACTTCGATCGAGTTGGACAGAGAATCCGCCGACGTGACAAACACCGTATTGAGGGTACCACTGGCGTGGCCTGAAAATGACACGAACCCGCCTATGGCCCCTGTGCTGGCAGAGAAGCGGCAGCTGAAACTCCTGTTCTCTCCTACTGGGATGTTTAGGGAGTGAGGCGAACACGAGGAGTAGGCACTAACGGACGCTGTCCCGCTGGCATAGGGCTCATTGAGCGAAATGGAGACGTTGTTGGCGGACCAAGGAGCGAAGTTGAAGACAGTGGCAGTGAGGGTGATGCAACCGTCGGAGCAGGAAAGCGTCTGAGTAGCACCCACAACCGTTGTGGCTTTCATCTGGACGGAGAGTTGCGGACCCCCTCCGACCTGGGTCAGGGTCACATGCGTAGTCACCGACTTCACTGTCACTACGGTCGTGACAGGATTAGCGGGCGGAGGGTACTGAGCAGAAAAGACGTTTCCTGCGGAGGTGAGCAGACTGACTACAACGTACTCACCGTTCGAGTAGTTGAGTGCCGCCTTACTGATAGTGATGTCAGCCGTACATCCTTTGCTTGGACATGAAGTGAGATACTTCGTAGATGCGCCTATGGCCAGAGAAATGGGGAGAGTGACGTTGAGGTCCGGATTCTGTTTCAAGAAGTGCGAGCCTGGCGACGCTTTAGAATTGGATAGCAACTGCCCCGACTCGTGCGGATCGCAGTCCGACACGCATGTCACGTAGATGTCGATGATTGACGAAGACACGCCCCCAGTGTTGTTGGCCCTGACCCACATGCAGTTGGCGCAAGGATTGCTCCCGTGATCGGTGGCGCTGGCAATGCCTGCCGTTACGAGTAGCTTCTCCTGGCCAGCCTGAAGTTGATCGTTCGCCCTTGCAATGTTTGATTGGTCTGCAGAGTGGGCGCTTTGGTCGACGAATAGAAAGAAACCGGAGCCGACGGTGAAAATCATTGCGAAGAGAATGATCGCGGCGAGTACCCCGGCTACCGCCTTCCGTTTTGACTTCGCCCGAGCAGTTTCCGCTGGACTTTGCAAATCATTTCCCCCTAAGTGAATGCGATTCCATTGAAGGCGATGTCCTCCGTCATTATCTGTCCCCTGTACTCAAACGACACTACCGTGGTAGCGGCGGTCGCGTCCCCGGCGTAGTACATGTCTATGGCAGGTGTCGCACCACCAGGGATGCACCCGACGGTCGCATTGCCGTTATCCCAAGCCATTCCGTACTGGTCCCCTCCCCAGTCCCAGTTGGATGACGAGAATCCGCATGCGGCAAGCGTGATCGTCACCGTCTGTCCAGGATCAACATAGATGCAATTGGGGTCAATCGGTCTGCCATTAATTGGATTGACCACATTGCAGTCATTGGGGTATGCGGTTAGTGTGGGAAGCTGAGAACCAGTTCCGGGGTCGTAGTCCGGATAGTAGACCCCGTTGCTCATTGTCGTATTTGTACCTACGAGCCACCAGTCTGACTCACCCCCGTCTGACGGGTCCACCTGCATGAAGGTGTATTGAAGCAGCGGGACGGTGGTGTTGTAGTTGTTCGTTATCTGAATGTAGAAGGCGACGTAGTGGTTGCTCCCTCCGCTGATTACCGCGCCCTCAGGCAGTTTGTCGGGCGAACTGGGAGGCATTGCCGTGTTGGGGGTGCACGTGTCAGTCGCCGAGTATTGAAAACTCCCGACGCTGAATTCTGGTGCTTTGGTGCAAGAGCTGTACTTGAAGAAGAAGAAATTGGTGGAAAAGACCCCTTGTGCGAGGGCGTTGGTCAGTCCCCCAATCTGCACGAGGTTTGATACTGCACCCGCGGAATCTATTACGGTCTTGTTTTGCGTCGCAAATGCCCACCCTGAAAACGAAGCAAGGCCGCCGACGGCACCCGTCTGGGGGGCGTACCTACATAGGAAGTAGATGTGAGGAGCGACGCCGGACCCGTTGTATCCTGGAATTGTCCCACTCGGATCAGGGATCGAGTGGTTGTTGCCAGGCCCCGGGGGAGTGTAAGGACCTGCGCAATTGGTGCTGGTCAGTTCAGCAGTGCCAGTGACGTTGAACCAGGGAGTTGTCGGGTGCAGACCCGCTCCTGTCATGTTGGTGCGTGAATAGTTGAAAAGAGTGACATTGTCAGTAACGCACTCGATTCCCGGACAGGGTCCACTGAATACTTGAACAGGGGTGGCCGACATGACGGCTACAAGAGAATTCCCCCCGGCCCCGCCAGCGTTGGGCCCGGTCAACGAGACTGTCGTTTCTGAGGTAGTTGTGGAAACGATAACGGTGTTGTTGAGAGGGTACTGCCGGGTGAAGACGTTCCCCCTCGACGTGACTAGTGAAACATGAATGAGTCCCGATGTATAGACGTAGGCTGTATCTGAGATTGTGAAGTTTCCTTTCTCACCTATGTTGAGGTTGACTGGGGTTCCGAGCTTCATCACACCAGGTGGGCTGACGATTCTGCCTGAGCTGCCATTGACGAAGGTGCCGACCACACTAATTGGGTAGGCTCCGTCGTCTGTCACTGTGACTAGGAGTCCGTCGGTTCGATTGGAGACCTGAAAGGAGAGCTGTTCCTGGCTGATCTCGGCGCGCCGCTGAAGAGCCTGGACGTCCGCTTGGTAAGTGGAAAGGTCGTTCTTGGCTTGGAAGAACAGGTACCCTGTCCCCGCCGTGAAGAGCACCGCGAAGATGATGACTGCCACAAGTATGCCACTGACCGCCCGACGCCGGTCTTGTCCGAGCCTCAGATTCACGCCGACCTATCACCCAGCTGCTCGGGCCTGGGTCCGGATGATGTTACCGTAAAGCCCCTGTATTGTCACCACATAACTCTCGCCGATGAGCATGTCATGGCCCGAACACGCCGGAATTATCACCTGATACGGGCCATAGGAATTGGTTGAAAGCCTTGAAACTGGCAACAGATTGTCAGCGACTTTCTGGTTCGGAGCAATTGCCGGGATCGGACAACTGCCTGTCGATGCGGACGTGCCAAAGGTCAGACTCCAAGAAGAATTCAACGTGGCGACGGTGATGGAGGAGACGTTGAGCGAGAGCTCTCCCCTGTTGTAGAGAGTGAGATTCAAGGTAGTGCATGAGCTCCCGCCACATCCCAATACCTGAGTCGTAACAACAGAGAAACTCTCTCTCAGGAAGTTGACGTTGCTCGCAACGCTCTGACCGTAGGCATTTTCGCTGGACCCAGCCTGGCCATTGACCCAACCGAAAACCGCGGTACCAGCTACCAAGGTGATTGCGACCATAATCAGGGTCCCCATGATTTCGGCTATGGCGAGGCGTTTCTTGTTTCCCCTGAGTTTCATGCCTTGTTTCGAAGCCTCCTCAGCGGTATATGGTCATTATGAATCAAGCATATGGAGCGGACATCGTCTTTCGTCGCAGGCGGCGGGGCCATGATCAAGTCACCGTCTGCCCCACGAAGGGTATCTGCTGCGTGTACACTTCACCGTTATAGACGAAGGTGATAAGGATGCTCAGATAGGTCGATTCGTCGGGCGTGTACTGTGGAGGTCTTGTTGTGCATGTGTTCCCGGTATCGAAGTTGTATCCATAGGTCGAATTAGCCCAGTTCCACCAGTGGGAATTGATATCGCAGGCGGCAAAAGTGAGTACTGCGCTGCCACCAGGCGCTATGTTGATGCACGAAACCGTCGACGTGGCAATGCAGGTCGGTGGGTACGGTACCAGGGTCGGCACCTCACCAGTGACTCCTGGGTCGTAGTCGGGGATGTAGGTGAGGTTTGAATTCCCTTGGCCTCCGGGGCCGCCGACGATGTAGAAGGCGGACTCTCCACCGGCGGTGGGATCGGTCAGGAAGTACGTGTAGGGGAGGATCGGAACGGTCACGTTGAAGTTGTTAGTCACTCGAATGTAAAAAGCCACATAATAGCTCCCGTTCCCATTGATCAGGCTCGCGGTCGGAAGGCTGTCGTTCGTCACGGGGTTTGGTATCGTCTGGCACGGTGTATTTCCACTGGGAGGAGTAGTGCACGCGCTGTACTTGAAGAAGAAGAAGTCACCGGAGAAGGGCCCCTGGTTTAGCACGCTTACCGGACCGCCTATCTGGACAGGGTTCGAGATTGCAGGACCGGACGTCACGGTCTGCTTGTTGTACGTTCCTATCGCCTGAACCGTGAAGGATGCGAAGCCTCCGAATCCGTTCGGACTTGCGCTGTACGCGCAGACGTAGACCGCGTTGTGGGGCTGGCCGCTACCGGGGTATCCATCGATGTACAGGTTCCCCGCCTTGTCCGTGGTCCCGCTAATCAGAGTGCATGGACCTGTAGACGAGACCTGGGCGCTTCCTGTAAGGGAAGGCAGTGGCACAGCGGGAGATAGCGAAACCCCGGTTACATTGAGGACCCCGTAATTGAAGATCGTGACGGTATCGTGGAGGCAATCCCCGCATGCGAAGGTCTGCATGGGACTTGCTACCATCGAGACGACCAAGACGTCACCTCCAGGATTGCCACCGCCCCAGGTTGTAGTGGAATTGATCGAGAAAGTCTGAGTCATTGTCACGCTGGTTGTTTCAGGAGTGGGGGGGTACTGGGCGGAAAAGATCTGCCCACTCGATGCCAGGACGCTGACTACTACTGGCGAACCCGTGTAACTGTACGAGGCCTTGCTTATGGCGATATCACAGCCGGGAACAGGACCGCAGCCGCTCATCTGAGCCGTTGAAAATCCAGGCAGAATGGTGAGGGGGAGAGAATAATTGAGGTCTCCCTTTGCGGGAGGCGAGAAGGTCGCCAGATATGGACTGCCCTTGCTTACCGTGGAATTCGACATGATCCTGTTCATAGCCGTATTGGTCACGAAAATGTCTATCACGGTAATGGCTGAGCTCCCGGTGTTCGAGATCCTCAGCCAGAGGTCTCCTGTATTGTTCCAATGGTCAGGTGTTGTAGAAAGCCCCACTCTTATCGACAGAACTTCCTGAGAAGCTTGCTGGAGAGCCTGCTGCTCCTGCTGATTCGCCTGTGCATCTTTGAGGGTAGATGTGTTGATGAAGATGAAGAAGCCGATGCCAGCGGTAAAGAGTATCGCGAACATTATCATTGACCCAAAAATCCCTGAAATAGCTCTCCTTCGTCTGGCCTCCTCGAGCTTCGAAATGTTCATTTGGGGGTCACGCCGCTCGGGCGATTCTTGGCACTCTGGTCATACCAATAGAGTACTCTAATCTCAATCGGGAGAGCCCTCTGAGCCGTCGCCATTTGTGAACGGGCTCTTTGTCGCTTTTTGCTATTTAGGACTTGTAGACCAAAAAACCGGATTTGGAGTCTATACTCTTGACCAAAAGCCCATTATGGCTGGTTCGGATGGAAGGCTACGGAGACTGCCGTGGGTAGGCCTCTTCGACAACGATACAGGACGATTGAATGAAGGCCTTGCTGTGGGGGGAAAGGAGTCGGCTCATACTGAGCTCTCAAACTAGGGATGGTAGTATACGGGAACAATGTTGAATGCGTAGTGCACGCTGACAGCGGTCGACTGAGCAGCCATGTAGAACAGGGTGAGGTTTGTGATCGGGTTGCCCGCACACCCGTTGTACAGCCCTGAGCCCAGGATCAGCTGGGTGACCGTCACAGACATAGGTATGAAAGTATACACTTGAGAAATGTACGAGCCGGCAGCCCCGTTGCAGTTCTCTGCATCGGTCGTCCCGTACAGCACGGCGTCGATCTGAGCGTACACAGTGACATTCAGCGTGTTCTTCACATTCAAAGTGAATGTGTGGGTTGCATTGCTGTAGGTGTCGCCGACGATGACTAGAGGTGAAAGGGGAACCTGGATTGTGAGTAGCCTACCTATCAGTGTCTGAAGGGTCGAATTCATCTGGCGTATCTGATAGTAGACCCACCCCTGGAAAGCGAGGTCGACCGACCGGTTTGAGTTGAATTCTCCATTCATTTTTGCCAGTTGGGACTGGATATCAGTCAGGTTGCTCTGAAGAACGGAGACGTTCTTTGCCTGCGCAGAGAATTGGTTCCCCAACGTACTCATTTCCGCCTGAAGCAAGGCGAGAGAATTCTGTAGCTGAGTTATCTGTGAAGATAGGGCGGAATTGTTCTTGTCAATCTGTGAGTTCTCTGTCTGCAGGACGAAGAAGTTCCCCCCCAGAGCAACGATGGCAATCACCAGAACCGCTGCCAACTGGAGATTCTTGTCCAAAGCTCTGAGTCACCTGTCATGCAAGAAAAACGGTCTGACAGTTATACGTATTCAGGATGCTGAATACATACTCGGGAGAGATTCTGATCACCTGAATCCGGAGTGGTTCCCTACTGCTTTTCCAATAGGGCCCAAAACACGATGTTGTCGGCAAACTGCAAGGCCCCACTGTCTTTGACTGTGAACCCCGCCTTTGCGGATTCGTTCAGAAGGTTGCTCCAGTCTTGTGATTCGCTCACGTACTGAGCTTCGCTCCTCGCCCCAAATTGGTCTTGGTCCCTCATTACTCCCTGTCTGCCCATAAGCTGAGAATGGCTATACGCCCTGTAGACCAGTCTGTATTCCGTGCAGGCGGAAGCGAGCGCTCGCTATTTATTCGTTGAAATGCCCTTGGCTGTTCTGTACTCTGGACTGGTGAGCTCTGCTTCCTTATCCCTTTGGACGATGCCCCAAGCCGTTGGTTCAGGTTGGCTGGTGCCCTTCACAATTTGCGATTCTGTCGATTCCGGTATCCTCCTGATCTCCTTGAATGACTTCTCAATTCTCAATTCTCTTCTCCCTTGATTCTAGTCCGATTCCCGCATCCAGCGAATCCAAGCATCTAGCCCCTCAAGAGGCTTCACAAGGTAGCGGTGGATACTCTGGCCCTGATTAATGTGGTTTCTGACGTCCGCTGCCCTCCCTGAACCCCCCTCCTGCGGCCACTGCAATCTCAGATCTCCAAAGGTTTAGTAGGTTCTAGCAGCGTGCCTGCTGTTTCATGCTGACCCGCGACAAGGACGTAATGGTCTACCATTACGATCCAAAGAAGAAGGTGTATCTGGTGTCCCTGCATCTCGAGAACGAACCGGGGGCACTGGGGAACCTGGCAAACCTGCTCGCGGTGAGAGGGATGAACATACTCGAAGGCTACTTCGGAGGGATGTCCTACGAGCCCAAGGCGACGGTCAGCTTCTTCGTCGAGACGACCAACCCCCGGATGGACGAGGGCTGGATCAAGGACTTCGTCGAGTCGTCGACGTACGCTTCTGACGTTGAAGTAAGACCCGGGGTCGACGGATTCGTTTCAGACAGCGTGAATTTTCCGGTTACTTGGAACAACGGGGACCGTGCCCTCCTTATTCAGGCGGCCAGTCTAAGGACGATGCTCGGTGCGATTATTTGGGCCGACGGCGTGGAGGGAGAACGTGCCATCTACGATCAGGGCTTCAACCTCGGGCGAGCCACATACGAGAGGTTGTTCTCGATCTACCGACCCAAGAGCAGGGCAGGTCTCGCGGAGATGTTGAGGATCTACTCAGCGACGGGCTGGGGTCGGCTCGAGTTGCCGGGCCTTGACCCCGAGCACAAACGCGCCAAGCTTAAGCTTGAGGAGGGGTTCGAATGCACAGGCATGAAAACTGGAAAGCCTGTAAGCAACTTCATTCGTGGGCATCTGGCTGGCGTACTATCCACCTACTTCGGGTCAGATGTGAAGGCGGTGGAGACAAGATGCATCTCAAAGGGAGACGCCTACTGTGAGTTCGAGATCTCGCCCTAATCCGACGCTCAATAGGTCGGCCCTGGATTGTTCAACTCGTTTGGGAGTAAGGCGATTAATGGGAGGTCTAGGTTCGGGTTCAATGGACTACGAAGGCGGGAGAAGTGGAACGCCAGTGACGATGTACGAAGCTAGGGTTTTCTCTCAGGGCTGCTGGGGTGGGCGACAGTCATACCCGCATCTATCCTTTGTAAGGCGTCCAGCAAGGACTGGTAGGGCGCCACCTTGGGAACCTTCTTCTCCAGCAAGCTTGCTTCGTCGACGAGTTTGTCGACACCCACTAGGACGGATTGCGCACTCGCTCCAAACATCTTGGAGACCGATCTGACGAAGCAGTCCGGGTCGCACCTGGCTTTCCCGCCAACCCAGGTCCTCAGTACATCCGAAGTATCTTCCCCGAACACCTGCGGGAGTGTAGATTGAAGTATTTCATCCAAGGTCAACCCGATCTTCTCGAGCTCCCTCATCCTGTCGATGAAGAACAGCTCCCAGACCTTGGGGACCCGTCTCCACTTGAGCGCGAGAGCGGTCCTGCGAAGGGTGAAGAGGACGCGACGCGGAAAAGAGCGAGAGCGTCGTACGAGCCAGTATGACTCATCGACCTCGTACTTCCTTTTTAACTTCAAAGAGGGCGTCCTCGCTGTCATCGCTACTCGGTCGGTCCCAGGCCTCAGTTAAGAGGTTCTGCCGTTCGGGAAGAATCGAGCTGGCATGAAAGTGGAATCCGGTGCCCTCAAGGCAAGTCTAGAAACCTGACGGTTATAGATCAATGAAAGAGGGAACGCATGTCTTCGGTCTGTCTCGACGAGATGCCTGATTCGCGACAAGGGACGCCAATGACACGGTACGAAGCTAGGGGTTCCCCTGAGGCTTGTTGGGCTGCACGACTGTCTTGCCAGCTTCTGCCTTCTGCATGGCCACCAGCAGGGACTGAACCGGGGGTTCCCTAGGAACCTTCGCCTCGAGGAGGCTCTTCTCGTCGACGAGCATGTCCAGGCTGCCGAGCACGTGGCGGGCGCTGGCACCGAACATTTCAGAGACCGACCTGACGAAGCATTCCGGGTTGCGTCTGGCCTTCCCGCCCACCCAGGTCCTCAGGACTTGGGAGGGATCTACCCCGAAGAGCTTCGGGAGCGTCGAGCGGAGCACCTGATCGAAGGGCAGCCCCCTCTTCTCGAGCTCTCTCATCCTGTCGATGAAGAACAGCTCCCAGACCTTGGGGGCACGTCCCCACTTGAAGGTCAGGGCGGCCCTGCGGAGCGTGAAGAGGGCGCGACGCGAAAAGGAGCGAGAGCGCCGGACGAGCCAGTACAGCTCGTCGACATCGTACTTCCGTCTCGTGGGTGGTTTCAGCGCCTGCTCACCTGGTTCTGAGCCTCTGTGTAAAGGGACTGTCGTTCCAGGGGAGCCAAGACGACACAGGAGAGCGGTCCAGTGCTCTTTCGGAAGAATCCAGAAGATGGACTATCAAAATCAGAAAAGGGGAGCGCACGACTTTCGGGCCGTGCGCCTGTCTTGAAGTCATTGCCATCTTGTTTTGTGTCTCTACGACACCGGGAATGTTACTGAGAAGCCTAGGTTCGCACCGCTGGTCACGACGAGGTATCCTGAAGCTACCTGCCCAGGACTCGCGTGCGCGGATGTGAGGGTTATGTTGACGCCTGCACTGTTTGCTGGAATTGAGATTGGGCCTGCCATTGCGAATGTCACTCCAAGTCCGGTGGCTGGGCCTGCACTAGTTATTGATGTTGAACCTGACCCCGTGTTGACAACGTCCATTGTGCACGTCGAGACGCCTGCAAGAGTGGGGACGGTGCAAGACACTGTGGCTGAGTTGATTGTCAGCGTCGCCGAGCTAGTGAATGTTCCGAAGAGACCGAACACGAATCCTGCGACTGCTATGGCTGCGATGAGCGTGATAGCGATGAGGATGACTGTTGCTAGTACTGGTGAGATGGCTTTTCTTTTCTTTCCGCTTTGTACGATTTTCATCGTTGAACCTTTCACCCCCCCTTTTCTTATTAAGTCGTATGGAGTTTGAATTCAGTTTTTGTGTCAAATTCTTAACACTAAACCAAGCACCCCAAAATCTATAAGGCAACATTAAGGCAACACAGTCCCGAGGAAGGGATGGTCACCATCGTCGGCGTTTCAAGGCCGCGAACGAGTGGAAGCGTCTTGACAAGGAAGGGAAAGAAGGCCTACAGGGGAAAGAGGAGGCATTGGTACGTCTACTTTTACGACGACGATGGCAGGTTCAGGAAGAGGCAGATAAGCGCGGCCTCTGTGCCCTACTACGGCTCTTTGATTAGAAGGAGGAAGATGTTCTTGTGCGGCAGCTGTGGGACCAAGTTTCGCTCGACGAGGGACGCCTGTCCGACGTGTGGCGCCAGGGCTTCAAGACTGAAGAAAAGACCCAAAGCTCCCCCTCTCCCACGTGCCTGAGCGACGCGTTCCGCCTTGGTGACCGGGTCCGACGTAAAAACGCTGGGTGTCTCATATAGTCTCAGATAGGGGCTCGACCTGGTTCACGCGAAGGTCCAGTCGTCTGACTTCAGGGAGACAAGCAGCATTCAGGGAGATTCAGAGTCGGTTCCACAGCCATCGGATCGTCCTGAGCACTAGTAGGATCCCAGCTTCGACCACCCTCAGGATAAACCTGAGTATCCTGAAGATCCAATAAACGATGCTCACGACATCCGATTGGCTTCGGCGCTCTTAACGGCCGCGCTCGCATAGCCTTGATTCTCGGGTCAACAAAACAGCCGGTCCCCAGCATGGGTGAGAGAAGGGCTTCGCTGGCCGCACTTCCTGCCTAAACTGCGAGCGCAGTTCACTCCTTCTTTTCTGTGTCCTTGGTCAGACCGAGGATGCTCTTGACGAAGGCGTCTATCTCCTCGTGAGACACCTCCACGACGGGTTGTGAAACCCGCGGAGCGCCACCGAACCTGCCCCTGAACTCGTACTTCGCCTTCGGCTCGTCGCCCTCCAATGAGGCCATTCACTCCGTTCAAGGGTGGACAGAATATACCATTTTCAGCACTAATCCAGACACAAAAGGAGCCGCGGTATGGAATTGTAGCTCTCTCTACGGAGTGCTAATTCACAAGATTACCCACCTCTGCAGGCCATCGGCGCGCGCTTTGCTCAGTGGACCTCTTGTGTTTGAAGGGACTACAGGTCGGAAACCTCAGGCACGGGTACCTGCCTTCCGAGGAACATCTCCATCGGGGTCAGGAGGCCCCTAACCTCTTCCTGGTACTGCTTTTTCGTCCTGTCCGCCACCAAGTAGGGCGGATACTGAGAATCTCTGTAGGGAGATGTCAACCCCTTTTCGTAGAAAGCCTTGACCTGTCGCTGGACCTCCTCGAGCGTTACGCCGCACTCCTTCATCAGCTCCACGACGTCCGTCTCAGCGGGCTCGAACTGGGAGAAGAATTTCCAGAGCTTAATCCCAGTGATGATCAGATCAGACGGGACGACGGCCTGCTTCTTCAGAGATTCGTACGCCTTCTTGTGCAGCAGGGTCCGATTCCCTTCGATACCTCCAGGGCCAAAACTCCTGTAGCCGAATGCCAGGTCAAGAGCCCATCCCACCTCGGCTATGTCATCAATTATCGTCAGGATCTTCCAACCGGCCGCTTCGAGCTCGACGCCGAACCACTTCAAGTCGTTCCTAGTCTTCCAGAATTCGATGATCCTCGCGTTCTCGTAGGTCATGGGAAGGACGAAGCCCAGGTACCTCTCGTCCAGGCCGTCGACAAACTCCTGCCATCTGGCCGAGGCGTTCTGCCATAGCTGCCTCTCGAGCCGTTGCGCTGCCGCGTCGTAGCCATACTTCACCCTGAAAACGTCCTGACCGTAGACCATCATTCTGTCGAAGTACAGCTCCGCGGCGGCGCTTGTGACCTCGAATGGATAGCTGCTTAGGATGTCCTTCACGAGCACCCCACCCGCGTCGTCATTCGTGAAGTCCTGCACCGCGTGGACGTGAACGAGGCACTTCAGAGCCGAATCTGTCTTGACCTGGTCGAACCCCCGAATCTGCAGCTCCGTGATTAGCCCGCCGATGTCCACATGCGTTTTCTTCCGTTCTGGAATGATAAGACTTGCCTAGCTGAAGAACGGATTGGAAATACCTACCCGGAGTCGGCTTCGGTGAAATAGGAGGCCAATGCACCAGACTTCCTCTTGGAGACGGTCGCGAGATCGATGGCCAAGACGGTGACCTACCGTGTGGTCATCTTCGCGCTCCTGGCAACCATCACCTACTACTACACCGGCAATGCTGGTGAAACAACGGTGATCTCCGTCGTCTTCAACGTAAGTGGGGCCGTGATCTACTACTTCTTCGAAAGACTGTGGAACGCAATAAGCTGGGGTAAGGACAAGGAGTTGAGAGGCTCGCGGCCGCAGGAGCAAGGACACGCACCCGGATTGGCCCGACACCGGGATGAGATTCTGGACCCAAGTGCCACGTAGGTCCTAGCATGGTGATTAGATGCTCGGATCACCACTGGGTCCGATCCATTAAGCAGAACCCCACACCTCGCTCGGCGTTCCCATGAATCGTTCTAACTAATTCTGCCAATGGAACGAGCCATTAGATGGAACAATGTCAGACAACTAACTCGTTCTTCTGGAAATTGCGAACTGTTGCGTTCGGTTCATTCACAGGAGGGATGCATCTCGATTGGGATGCACATCTCCCGCTCCGCAAGGGGAGGTCAGAGGCCAGCGAAGACCGGGTCGTCCACGCTCTCGGTTACCCCCTCAAGATCTTGTCCTGTCTGGACTCGGGTGCACCATGGGCAGAGATCCTCGAGTCTGTTCTTGGTGACAAAGTATACGCCACACCTTCTGCAATTCTTGCCGAAGGTCATGGCCTCCAGTTCCAGACTCACAGAACCGCTCTTCTTCATCATCGCGCTCTTCCGCCAGCGGTCAGAAGGGACAGCATCATAGAAGAGTAGAACCCATCAGCGAGTCTCTTCCTTGTTTTGATAGCTTGTTTCAACGCGCAGATAAGACACAACCTCTCCTGCGCACGCACAAGGGAATTCTGTTCAGCTTTTGTTAGCCCGCGCCAGAACCGAAGCTGGGTCGGAGTCAGGCCGTAGTACCTCCACTCGTTCTTCCCGGCTCTAACCAGAATCCGATGGACTCCTACGTGGCCATCGCAATCTCTCTCCAGGAGCGAAGGAATGGTCGCTGTCGTCTCGATTTCCACCCTAACCGCGATGGTTTCGTTTCCGAATATAATCTCGATGGATCCGCAATACAGAGCAGGAATTCAACAGGTTGGTTGGCCCGCATATTCCGCTGAGATGCTTTACAGTCACTCTTTTGCTACGACGTGAAGGACGGAATTATGTCCAAGCCTCAGTTAGTCACCTGGGCGTACCGAGTGTCCACCTGCGCTTGACTTGAATCAACGCAAAAGGAACAGAGCAAAGAAGGGCAACGCCCACCGTCCTCTGTGCACCCGCCAGTACGTTGGAGGCGAGTGATACGACCAACGTATCGCTCATGAAATCGACAAAGGCTCCCGCCGGGATGACGGCTATCATCAGCGAGAAAGCGAAGAGAAGAATCCTTTTCGACCTGAAGAGCCAATGGGCTGAGGAAATGACCCTCGAGAGCAGGTAGGCAAAGGAGTAGGTGAAGGCTATTAAGATTGCATGGAGGAGCAATGCACCCGGACCAAATTCCCCGATGAGAGCGCTGCTGAGCGGGTTGGTCTCGACTACGGTCGTTCCGTTAGCGTAGGTGATTGTCAAGGCACCAGCCAGCATGTTCAGAGTAACGGTCATGGCCAGCGATAGCAACAGTGCCTTCCTTCTGTCCAACTTTATGTGCTGCGACAGAGGACGTCCTTGTAACGCTTGTGTCATGCGCGCGACAGGTCGCCTCAGACGTGTCGAGCTCTGGCAGGCAGCTTCTTAGCACAGACTATCGCGTGGAGCACGACCTTCTTGCCTCTCGGATCAAGGCAAGGTGAATGTCTCGACTGCATGAGCCACTCCTAACCTATCCGACATCCTTCGTGCTCAAGTCTGCATTCGCTGGAGAGTCTTAAATAGCAAACGTGCTGAAAACGGACCAGATTGCCTCTGCATGATTATCTGATGCCAGGCGAACAAACAAGATTCCATAGCACGGGTGGCGTGCGCTATGGAGCGAAGAAGTACCACGTAATCCTGACCGACAGACGCCTTCTACTCTACGCTCAGAGAGGGGTGCTGTTCAAGAATGACGACGTCATCACGCAAAAGCTCGACGAGCTGCAGGGAATCAAGTACAGCGAAGAAGGGATTATTGACAAGAGGGGCACCATCGGTATAGAAGGCAAGACCCGGATGGAGCTGAAGGGCTCGGCGAAAGAGATGAAAGCGCTTTACCAGCAGATGATGCAGTTCCTGTAGATCCAAATGCTTTCCCAGAATTCAAGGCAAGAGATTCTCAGAAGAGTCTACTCCAAGGTGGGCTTCACGGTTGACGAAGCGAACTTGACCCCGGCTACAAGGCAGGCGATTACCAATCTCGCAACGATGCAGCTGCACCTTTTGGTGATCATGGAGTTACTAGAAGGAGAGAGCGACAGGATTGAGAGAAGCAGAGTGCTTCGCTTGGCGTCAAGAATCGGCAAAGATTCGGAAAGAGAGGAAAGGATTGAACTAACTGAAGGAATCAGCAAACTACAGCTGGAAGTGGACGCCAAGGTTTCGGAGCTCTCGGATAGAATTCTCAAAGAGGAGACTGCCCGGCAGACTGGGCAGCCTCCTCCAGAATACGAAGCCAGTCTCGAGATCGCGCAGTTGAAGTGCCCCACGTGCGGCGCCTCGCTGCCCCTACCAACCGGCCGCTTCGTCAAGTGTCAGTATTGTAGCGCAACCCTCACGATTCAGGAGGTAAGCTCGCAAATGAAATCCATGATTCAGAGCATCTAGGCCGGGCACCATGTCCGCGAAATCTTTCTTTGATTTGACCTAACCCATCAAGAGTCGAAGAATGTCCCTGAGGGTCAGCCATCCAAGCGAGCCGCAACTCTAGTCGACACGGGCCTTAGGTGGCGCCCGGTGCGAGAGAACCTGAATCCTTGACCGGCGGTCATGGAGCGATCCGCTTGTGCTTCTGAGAGGTCATCGCGCTTACTGAGGGATTATCATCCGATACGCGGAATAGACCTTGGCCGCTTCGACGGGCAGCCCTAGTGCAATAAGGGTCGAGGCCAGGGATGACACGGCTCGGGTCAGATTCTCCTTCTGGCCAGAAAGCAGCGAACTCCTGAACGCGGTGAGGCTGTTGATCTCGGCTATGATTCTATCAGGCAAGTCCCCCAGGTCGAGTCGCGTCCGAGTCTGGCCACGTTCGGCCGCTTGATTCCGCAGCTGTTCGTTGGCGGTCAGCCTGAGTTGTTCGGCCTGACCAGAAAGCGCATTGAGGACATCTTCCGTAAAGCTCCAGCCGTCACCCACCTTACTTGCACTCTCTGTTTCATGATTAACTTCAGTGCCAGGTGTACGACGCACCTCTCCCCTAGACATCAATGGAGGAATGAGAAGGACCACCAAGGCTCCTGCAGCGAATGACACCGCAGCCACGAGAACGACGATTGCAAAGCCCGGACTAGAAACTGCGTAATAAGAGAGGGGTAGCGACAGAAGGAACACGATCAGGATCACCAGTGCTACCCTCCTGCCGTCCATCTTCTTCATCCCCTCGACGATGAATCTTGGAGAACGCTTCTCTCCATATCCTTCGTAGGCGTCATGTAGTGAGGCCAAAGAATCTGCCTGCACTGCGTCGAGTGGCAGTGACAGGGTGTAGTTCTGTATTCTCCACCAGTGAATCATGAAGTAGAAGCATATGATCGCCGGAATCACGGTTACGATGATTAACGGATAGACCACGAATCGAGGAAACGTTGGCAAACCGAGTAGTATCAATTCGCCAACAACCGCCACGGCTAGAACAATGGCAAAAGCAGCGTACTGGATCGTGTAGAGAGAATAGAGCCTAAGCAGTGCTCGCCTATTCTCTTCCAGCTGGCCTGATTCTGACGCATTCAACGATGACGGTAACAATGGCAAACGCCTCTATTTATCCGTCTTTCGCCCTAGCCTTGGTCTACCGTGCCCTCGAAGTTCTGACCTGACCTGCGATGTCATCAATCAACCCCCCCTTAAGGCGGTTCCACGAGGAGAGGTGAATACCAGGACCAGATCCAGCCTTTCATTGAGGATACCACGGTTGGCGGACTGCGATTCTTCAGGGCGACTAGCTGAAGGCCTTCTAAGCACGTTACACGCAAATAAATCGCGGATTATTCCTTCCGGGGTGGCAACGCCAAAGCGGCTGCGGAATAGGCGCCGACGACAGCGAGTACGACTATCACCCACAGCGCACCAGCCACACCCTGGCTCCCCCCAGCACTCTCAGTCGAAGATGTACCCAATGCGGTAGAAACGGTGGTCGACGTCGTGCTCGTCGCGCTAGTCTGAGAGATTATGGTCTGGGTGTGCGTGACGGTGGTCGTAGCTGTCACCGTGGAAGACGAAGTGACACTTTGCACCTGGGTGGTCGTGGTCGTGTTAACCTCGAGAGTGGTCAAAGTTGTCGTCTCCCTTTGAGTGGTGGTACTCGTAATCATTCTGCTAGTGGTCCTCGTTATGGTGCCCGAGACTATCGTTGTAACCGTCTGAACGGGCAGGGTAGTGGTTTGCGTTTGCGTTTCCGTCAGAGTCGAGGATTGTGTGATCGTCGTGGGCTGGGTTGTTGTAATCGGGGCCGTCGTGGTCAGAGTCTGGGTTGACACGTGAGTCGCGGTTGTTGTTGACGTCACGGTTGTCGGGGCAGTCGTGGTGGCGGTCGTGGTTGACGTTGTAGTTGCGGTCTGATTCGTCGTCGATATCGCTGTTGTAGTCGATGTCGCTGTTGTAGTCGATGTCGCTGTTGTAGTCGATGTCGTCGCGGGCAAGGTTGTGGTCTCCGTGGTGATTGACGTCACGGTTGTCGGGGCAGTCGTGGTGGCAGTCGTGGTGGCGGTCGTGGTGGCGGTCGTGGTTGACGTTGTAGTTGCGGTCTGATTCGTCGTCGTCGTCGTCGATGTCGCTGTTGTAGTCGATGTCGTCGCGGGCAAGGTTGTGGTCTCCGTGGTGATTGACGTCACGGTTGTCGGGGCAGTCGTGCTAGTACTGCAACTACCGGTGCGCCACATCGCGGACCCGAGTACTGGTGTTGCGAAGTAGGACATTGCTGCTAACAGGATCAGGCCCATGATTAGCGAAGTAGCCAAGGCTCTGGGCCGCAACTCGCGAGGCACGACCGAAGCTCAGCCCAACTGATATTAAGCCTGTGCCCCTATCATGCTGAAGAGGTTCGCAAAGGCCGACACGGTAGCTTATCGGAGCCTATGAGTCCGTCAGCGCGACCATCTGGGAGGCCATTCTGCTCCTAATCAGCGAAGCGATGGAACACTCGTCCATAGCATTCTCTGGAACAATTGAAAGACCGCCGTAACTAGTAAAGGCAGGCAGTCAGATCATGACACTGACCTTCGCTACTAACAGGAGGGTCATTCCTACTGCGAAAAGGACGGCGACTATGACCTCTTCGAAGTCCAACTTGGTCAATCCGATGGTTCCGATCTCTTGAAGGGCCTAATTACAGGTCTGTATTTCTGTGAAAAGCGGAAGCCAGAGCCTTTCAGATCCCGACGAAGGCCGAACCAGCGTCAGTTGGCTTCCATTGGAATACTCTGTCCCGCGAGCCCTTCGATTGGAAGAATTCGGCATTACCCACAGCCCTCGGCCCGCCTACTTTGGGAAGCTGCGGATTCCTTGGCCCTCAGGCATGCACTGAAATCAGAGGCCAACTTGGGGGGCAGCGTGGGAGAAACTGAGCCTCGGACGGAGGGCTCGCCCGGAGCAACGGCGGAACTAGAGAGAATCGGAACGGGGGCGGGACTGCAGGTCGTGATGGGAGCAGCCCGTCCGCTGGGAAGGGCCGTGCTTGAGGAGCTCGCAGCAGCCGGCTCGAGGGTCAGAGGGGTCACCCTTGACCCGGCCACCCTTCGAGGCCCCTTACCAGACAACGTGGAAATCACGACTGCAGACCCCCTGAAGTCTGGGGACCTAGTCAAGGCGTGTCAGGGAGGAGAAGTGGTCTACGACTGTTTCGAGCCGGGCCATCTGAATTGGAAGCGGGTCTTCCGTGAGGCCACCCGCAACATACTGTCCGCTTCAATAGAGGCCGGAGCTGAGCTTGTTCTCGCGAATCATCTTATAGCCGAAGAACGCGATAACGCCAGCACGGAAAGCGACCTTCTCAACGCCCATCGTTCGAACCTCATCAGGACCGTGGTGGCGAGAATGCCACAACTCTACGGGCCGGGCGTGGTGAACACACTCTGGCGGGGCATCTTCGAGTCAGCCGTTTCCGACAAGAAGGCCCACTGGATGGGAGACCCCGAGGTCGTCCGGAGCCTCCTCTACGTGAGCGACGCGGCGTCGAAGATGATACTGCTCGGCAGGAGCCTGTGGGCCCACGGGCGCGCCTGGAACCTCTCAGGACCGCCCCCCATCAGCGGCAGGTCCTTTATTGAATTCGCTTACAGGGCAGCAGGCAAGGAGCCACAGGTGGGGCGCTGGGGTCGGGGCGTAATGCTGACCGGGCGTTTACTTAGCTCGGAGGCGAAGGGTTTTCTTGAACTTCCCTACAATTACTATGATTCTTTCATCCTGGACGGGTCTGAGTTCATGGAGGCATTTCCGTCTATGCCATACACACCGCATGAAGAGGCGATAGCGGCGACATACAAGTGGTTCGAAGCTCGGTCGCAAAAGAACTCTCGTTGATCTCTAACTCGCGTGGGACGTTTCTTTCCGTTCCCAAAAACTTGTTTTCAGACATGGTTCCTGGATGCGGGAGTCAGCATAAGGTAGCCGGACCAGCTTCGGAGGGCCTATAGAATCGATGGGCTCTCAGTAGTCTGGGCCCTCCCTGTGCAACATTCTCTCGTGAATGGCAGAAGCGGTCCAGCGCGTTTCAGGTGTCGTGGACTCAGTGTGTGAACGTCCACCTGATAGTTATCTGATCGCCACTTGCCGAGACTGTCGCGGTAGGTGACAGGATCGATTCTGCGAACATGTTCCCTCCAGACTGTGCGTCGAACATGCAGACCTTTGAAATCGTTGTGTCATAGGCGTTCGTCGAGTAGGTGAAGGTTGCAGTAATGGTGTGGTTATTGGCCTCAGCGGTGTGAGAGTACGTACCCAAGGTCCTTTCCAGTCCGTTGCTTGCCAGTTCTTTAGGACAGGTTGTGTCCGTCACTGCAGGGATTGCCGTGTCATTTGACAGGGCAATGTACACGCCACCATTGCCACAGGTCACGGTTGCTGGACCAGTCGTGGTCGCAGTTGTGGTTGATGTCGTGGCCGTGGTTGATGTCGTGGCCGTTGAACCGTTTATCGCTCCGCAGGCGGTCTGCCTAGAGATGAGGTTCTCGCCAGCGTAGGTGATTATGTTGGGGTAGTCCGCAAGGAAGACCACTTGGCCCTGGTGAGTTACGGTGACAGCGACGATGTCCATACCAAAGGTGAAGCCGTGCTCGGGACAGGTTCCCACACATTCTCCATACGGGTAGCTGTCTCCCACTGCGTAAGTGTTGCTTTTGTTTTGGGCCCTGAAGAAAAATGAATTTGCGAAGAAACCTCCGACGAACGAAAGGGCAATCGCCACAGCTATCACCCCGAGCCACCTGTTTGAGACAACTCGAGTCTTCATCGGATTGCTAACGCCAGGTCACGTGATATTTAACTCTGAGGTGTGAACGGGACGGTTCTGCTTCCTTTGCGGGGGGATAGGTCGGGGTGCTTCCGCATGGGGGGATGGACAGCGTTATCAGAGGCAGACTCTAAGGTGAGGCCCTTGGTTAAGAGGTCGTTCGATGACCTTCCGAAGCCACTCGCGGCGATTGTGTCTGCGGTCGTAGTCATCTTCCTAATCTGGCTCTTCTTCTTCAAGATTAACCCGCTCATCCCCTCCTCTTCGACGACCGAGACAGTGGGAACCTTAACCCCCGGAGGTGGGTTCACAGGGGGTGATTTGTCCCTCCTTGAAGGGCTTGCCGCCATTGCCCTAGTCGTGTCCATCGTCTTCATTGCATATCTCCTCTTGAGGAATAGGAGGTCATCCTATTCTTACCCCTAGTAGTATAAGCACTATCACGGCCTCCATTGCCGACATCCCTGTGACAATCCCCAATAGGTAGAAGGTCAGTTCTCGTCTTGTGATGTTCTCTCCTCCTTGATTGCCTTTGTCAGAAGCGTTAGCCACTTGTTCTGACCCTCGACCCCAACCCCCGCCCTCTCTGCGGGTGTCTGTCCCTCTAACGCCGCGTGAGGCTTCACGAAGTTATAGTGGATTCTCTGCCCTTCGGCAATCTTGGACGCGAGGTTCTTCCATCCGCGCTGAACCTTCACCCTCTCGCGCAGAGTCCCGTTGAGGCGTTCGATGCGGTTATTGTTCGCGTGGGGCTTCCCGACCCCCATCTTAGCGACAAGTTCGGGCTTGCTCTCCCCTTCCCAGTAGGTCATGGCCTGTGGATAGGCGTTGAGTTTGTCCGCGAAGATTCTTTCTGGCTGGCTGTCATGTGCGACCTTTCGAGCATCGTTGAACGCGCCGACCGCGCCGTTCACGTTCCTGTGGGTCGAAAGGCGCGAGGCCAGAAGGAAGCGGGTCTTCCTGTCCATCACATTCCAGAGGAAGGCCATGTTCTTCTGGTTGTATTGGGTGTCCCTCACCCCACCCTTCATCTTCACGAAGAGTTCGTCTGCTTGCCATGTGTCCGAGAGTTCGGGAGTGAGGGAGTTCGCGAACTCGCTTATCTTCGGCACGAACTTCTGAATCCACTTGTAGACTGTCGCGTTCCCGACCTTCAAGCCGAAGTGGCTGTTCATGGTTCGGGCAATCTTCCGAAGGCTCATGCCCGAGAAATAGAGGTCGAGGGTGAGGCTGACCATCTCGGGGGAATACCTCGACCGCTTGATTAGGCTCTGCTCGGTGAACTTGTGGCCGCACTCGCGGCAGACGAAAGCTTGTTTCTGCCTCTTGATTCCGTTCTTGACGACCCTTATCGAGCCACACTTGGGGCATTGAACCGCGTCGTCAGCGAAGACCTTTGGCTTCGGCTCCTCTTGAAGTTCGACCCGCGCCGCGATGTAGAACATCGTCGCGTGGATGTGCTTACAGGCTCCGACCTCTGCGCCCCTCTGCGCGAAGTCGGGGCAATTACATTGATACTGACCGTTGATTACTCTGACCTGATACGCGATTTCCTCGACCGATTGGGACGGGACGCTGAAAGAACCATCCGCGTTCTCGGTTATGACATTCATCTTAGCGATTTCCAGCCCCCTCTCTTTGCGTAGGTCGGGAGTAGGATTCATCTGTCCATCCACTCCCTTCGGTTCTGGTCGGATTCGAGGCTTTCAAAATACGCCTCGTCCCCGAGTTCTTGGCGGAGTTCATCTTGGTTCATGTCTTAGGCACCTAACCCTTAGGTACCTAACCTACTTAAGCCTTTAGATACCTAAGTGTTTATTAGGTGTCTAAGTCATGCCTCCTGCCGTAATGCGGCTCCAAAAGCAGAAGACGAGAGAGGTGAAGGGGAAGGAATACTTCCGGTGGTCTGTGGTGATACCGCCAAGTGAAGTGAACGAACTCGGATGGAAGGAAGGCATGGAATTGGAGCAAATGCGAGACGGGAAGCGGTTAGTTCTGTCAGCGAAAGGAACGTCAAGACGAACCTCCTCCTAACGCCCTGCCCAACATGTCAGGGATTCCCAAGTCCTTCAGGAACTTCCCGACCCTTTTGGAGCCAACCTCCTCTATCGCCAACCCGATGAACTCCGAAAACTGCGAGGAGTATGTAGTTCCTCGGAAGATGTCCTTCCTCTTGAGAACGTCATAGTCGTCTCTCTTCAGCCTGAGTATCGTCGTGCCAGACGAGTGCGGGTCGATGAAGGATATTCTGTGCAGGAGCACGTAGGAGAGTTGCGCAATCAACCTCCATGACAATTCCGAATACTCGACCCCCTGTTGCCCCATGACATCTTCGATGGTCTTGAGGAAAACGGTCGCCGCATCGCCTCCCGTCCCGACAGCGGCTCGCAAGTTATGGTACTCAACTTCTTCGCAGGAATCAGGAGGGTTGACTTTGAACATCACGAACGCGGACAGACCTTCGTCATATCCAGCAACGATGGCCTCGGGGTAGCACCGATAGTCGATTTCTCCCTTAGTGTAGAATGTAACCTTGTTTCTTCTGTGGATTTCGGAGTTGTAGGAATGGATGCCTAAGTCGATGCGGTCGGGGAGAGTTATGTCTGCCTTCTTGTCAAAGGCGTCGCGGAGACGACGCCAGAACAGATAGTTGTAGGTGTTGAATCCGGCACACCCAAGTATCATGTTGTCCCTGAGTTCCCAAGTCTTGTTCCCCTTCTCGCGGAACCTGCCCGTGTATTGGGTATCGGAGGCCATGATTATCCCCTCATGACAGCCTATTGCGAATACCGTGGTCATGGGGCGCTGGGGGGGCTTTAGGTTCCTAAAGGGTTTCGGGGGTGGTGGGAAGGCGCGTTCCGTTCACGCATCCCCCCATTGGAAGCAGGGCGACCCGTCCCCCCGCAAAGGAAGCGGAACCAACGGGACGGTTCCTGGCGCTAGTCTGCCTCAAACGCGCATTTGAGGCCACAACCCGGAGAAGCGGCGAAAGCGGGGCATCCGCAGGTGGTGACATGCACCGAGCTCTAGGCTTATATCAGATGCCTCGCCGCTTCCGCTGGCTGCCCTTTGACCTTCTGGAAGCCGAGGAAGAAGATTCGAATCGGAGTCGCACTGACTGTCGTTCTACTGTTGATACAAGTAGGTGTAATTGCATTGGACAACCCCGCGGACTCCTTCGGTTTCCTTGATTCCGTGGTAAGCTCATCCGTATTCGCAAGAGGGGGTCTTGGTGCTTTCAGCTTCGGTGATTCGGCTTCGCGACTGGTCCAAGTGTTGCGTGGAATTCAGAGTGACTTTGCAATTGTCGATTCTGCGTCCGGCGTAGTAGTATTTTCCCGTGGACAGGGAGGCTCCTACATCTTCAGTGATATCCCAGGCGGCAAGGCGACCTTCTCCCGCGGGGCTGGAGATTCCTATACCTACACAGATGCAGCCAGCGTAACGCTATTGACAGTGAGTGGTCTCTCTTGCGCCGCGCAGCTTGCGACGGGTCACTCCTGCAACTTGGTAGGCACCTCTGGAAATGAGACATTCTTGATTGACGACTGCGTACTGTCAAATGACTTCCCGCCCGCCTGTCAGCTCTCCGGGAATGATACCATTTCCGCCTTAGGGATCGGGAGTGGAGATACCTTCAACATCACCGACGGCCCTGGCAGCGACACATATTCAATCAACGCGACAGGTGGCAACGCGAGGTTCTACGTTGACGCATGCGACGGCGCGAGTCCTGACAATTTCTCCAACACCTTCCAAGTCGGGCCATGCACAAACAACCTTCTTCCATCGACTGATTCGAACTCGTACTCCTTGCTGGGAGGTGGAGACGCAAACAGTTCGAACGTTTTCGTAATCTTGGACGGGCCCGGCGCGAATAGCTATGCGTTGACCGGGGGCGCAGGGCCGGACAACTTCACAATCAACGGAGGAGGAGGAAGCGATGTCTACTCCCTCTTGGGAGGACCTGGCAGTTCGGTGTCGGTGGTCGGTGGAAACGGAACCGAAACCTACTCGATGATTTGCGGAAGTGACAGCCTCCTGAACATAACAGCAGGAGCGGGGCAAGAACAATCCAATATCATCGTTGGGTCGGGAAGCGCGATTTCCGTCGTCCCGTTGACCAATTCAAGCATCCCGGCAAGCGATGTATACAATATCGTTTTCTAGAACCCACGAAGAGCGATGATTTTATTCTGGTGCTCCCAGACCCAACGCCCGGCTCCGTCGCTACTTGTAACGGACTACGCCCAGGCGATAGCACATGCAAGGCCGGTTGACAGACGGCACTCCATCAGAAGCCAACCTCATCGATCAGGGCCCGAGGCCCACTCCCTTGGGAGAGAGGCTGGAGTCGCAGACACAAAAGGCCAGACACCGAGCGAAACCCACCAAGGCATGAACCTGCGCTCCATGTATTTCCAAAGAGAGGGAGCGATTCGTCTTCGGGAAAGTTCGAAAAATGAGAAGTAGGGTGAAGACGGTAAGCCAATCCATGCGAAGTGCGACGTCTCAAGCGGGACTACGGCGGCTGGTCACGGGACACAAGTGCGAAGCGCAGGGCTGCTACGAAGTGGCCCTGTGGTTGGTCTCGTTCGGGTCTGAGACGTCCCATTGGTGCTCGAAGCACACGCGAATCTTCATGAGAGACGCAAGCATCTGGGAGAAGAAGAAGGTAAACAAGGTCAAGGGCTAGGCGACCAGCCCCTACTGCGCGGGCAAGCCAATCCGCATCGAAGGCCGCCTGAGCAATCACAAACCTCATGTGGAATGCGAATTGCGGTGCCCCGATTATGGAGCCCCAATTCGGACGCGGCCTTCGCACCACTTATTAGAGAACAAAGGTCTTTTCGTTGATGATGTCTCTAGAGTTCAGAAAAGGGACGGAGAAACTGGCATCGACTCCGGTGACTGGCGCGAGTCGGGAGGCTGTGGCTGACGTGGAGTCTGAGCTCGAAGTCATTTTTGGGGCCTCAGGCAGACAGGCATTGCTGGTGGAATTGTCCAAGAGGTACGGTGTCGTGCCCAGCGATGCGATAGGGCGCCCGGACGCGTTTCACACGGCGCTCTACTACCTTCTGGGAGAGCTCAGTTCAAAGTTCGTCATGGACAGGATCAACATGCGTGTCCGGGGATCAGTCCCCGTATCCCTCCGAGTGAGCTGACAAGCCCGCCATCTCCTTCTGAGTTCCTCCCGCAATTTCCTGATCTTCTCAGCAGGACGCGAATCTCCCACTTGACGAAGAGCCCCTCTCCTCGAGTCCGCCTTCGGAACTAGGCACCCCTAGACGACTTCAAAGCCCGCTTCTATCTCGGCTCTCTGCTTCTTCCTACGCATGCGGAAGAGGTAGAACCCGGCGACAGCAACCACCAAAGCCGCGGCCGCAATGTAGTACCAGTAAGTCCTGTACCAGGGAGGCCGTGTAGGGGGCGGCGGAGGGAGGTAGATCCCGATTGAGGTCGACTTGCTGATGAAACCAGTCTGTATGGATGAGAACGACGCAGTTATGTTGGTGGTTCCAAGATAACACGGACCGACCGTCACCACGCTGCATTTCAGACCCGCAATGATTGGCGTGAACATCGTCGAGGCGATCTCTGATGATTTCGCCGTGGTGTTGGTTGGCGAGACAGAGCCCAGGGTGGCGGTCCATTGGACCGTCAGGTCCTGAACTGGCTGACCCAGGAACGAGATTGACAGTGTCATGGAAGCTGTGCTGTTGGTATACATCGTTCCCAGTCCGTAGGGCGTCGTGCCCGAAATGGAAGGACTGAGCGTGTCGACAAGCGGGCTCTTCGCGAGCTGGAGGTTGACCTGAGAGGAACTGAGGCCTTGGGAGCTGGCCGTGAGGACACTCTGGCCCGATCCTGAGGCATTGAGAAGTGTGTAGACGTAGTCCTGACCGACGTATTCCTGACCGACCTTTACGACCTGTATGCTTAGGTGGAGCGGTAAAGTCACCATGGAGCTGTTCGACGACGTAACTGTTATGTTCGTCAACACGCGCGCCCGCGCAGGATTGCCGCTGTCGTCCTGCAGTTGGACTACCAGGATAGGACGGCTACTGGCCAACTGGAATGCCGACGATCCCGAAGGGGTCGTAGGGGCTATGTACGCTACCAGCTTTGACGGGGCAGGAATCACCGTAGCCACAGTTACGTTGCCCGAGTGGAGGTTGGAGGGTGAGGTCGCGGTAATGACCGAATCGCCCTGAAGTGAGCTTGTGGTGAGCGGGACAAGAACGGAGATGTTCCCGGCTGGAATCGTTACGAAAGGGGGTACCGAGACGATGTCCTCAAGGCTGGAGGAGAGGAGGACGGTCGTGTTAGAGGAGGAGACCGCGGGCTGTGCACTGCTGGTGGCGAGGCCGACTTCCAACACGTTGTAGGTCCTGCCGTCCGTCGGCAGTTTGTCTGGGATGAGCTTCAGGAGCAGTTGGCTGGGCTCACAGGCACCCGAGCAGTAGGTTGGAGGCACCACCGTGACGGTCGCATACCCTGATCTGTATCCGGTCGAGGACGCGGTAATTTCAGCTGCGCCTGAATTCCCTGCGAGACTGAAGGTGCCAGTGGCAATGAGCTGACCGGGAGCGATCGTCAGCGAGCCCTGGTTGAGGCTAGCGATGAGGGAGCTGGACGAGGAGAGAAGCACAGTGACCGGGGTTATCGCCTTTGAGGGGGAACCAGCGCTGTCGACCAGCTCGACTCTCACGGTCCCAGTGTCAGCCCGTCTTAACAGACTCGACGGCGAGACGAAGACCCTGAGGATCGACGGGAATCCACTGGGCGTATCCGTTGTCAGCAGGGCGAACGCCGATGCCAGGCCATGCGATGACGCCGTGACGGTCGTGGAACCAGGAGTCGGGGTGGTGACCGCGTTGACCACGACGTACTCCTTGCCCGCCGGGATTGTGACAGTGTTCGGGACCGACGCGATGTTGGTTTGGGAGGAAGTCAGGTACACTGTCAGGGGAGTGAGGGCCGCCGAGGGAAGGCCGTTCGAATCGACCAGCGAGACCACAACGGCCGGGTACGTGCCGTTGTCGGCCGGCAGCTTTGGCGGGATTATCGTGAGCGAGAGACCTACGGCCAGAGACGGGACTTTGGAAGTGACAGCCACTGAGAAGGGAATGGCCTGTGATACCAGGAGGAGCGACACAACTGCGACGAGCACGGTCCCTCTGACGTTCAATCTGGCTACTTCCCTTAGATTCTAACTGTCAGTATTTCAATCATTAGTATGCAGAATCCATACGACAAAGTCAGAAAGTATGCAAGTTCTGGTTTCTGCGTTACCCGCTCGCAATCTCCTTCTTGATCTGCTCGAGCTGTCTGAAGAACTCCCGCGCTATCTTGTCTCTGTCCTGCTCCTGCATCATGGTAGACGCCGCATAGGAGGCTACCTCAAGAATCTCGTGTTCCAGCCGCAGGTGCTCGACCAGGGTGGTCTTGTCCGAGAAGGGCTTCAAGCAGATCCGACAATGATAGGCGTCGGGCATATCACTCATGCCACACTCTCACAAGCCCAAATGATATAATGGTTTGCGGCCTAGACCGAGAGTCGCCGGCAGGATTCCTGTGATTCGGCCATGACCTGGGCATCATCCGAGTCTATCGGTGTCCGTGATGGCCTCGCGTGGAGGTCGAGATGTTGCTCGAGAATACTACCGCAGGTGTCGCCCAGACGGTAGTGTATCGTCCCGAGAGCACTCCACCCGACTCCAGGGTCATCGTGAAGGTTCCTGACGACTCTAGGCCCGTCAGGTTGCAGGTGCCCGCTGGGAACCCAGGACAGGCGACCGACGACCCCGTAGGGATCGTGGAATGGCCGGTGAAGGTGCCGAAACCGTTCAGAGCCGGGTTGCTCATCCCGAAGAAGTAAATCGCACCCTGATCAATCTCTTTCCCGGTACTGAGGTCTTCACTCGAATTGACCAGCATCCCGAAGCTTCCGGAGACGGGGGTTCCGCCGAACGTCCCAGCCGCAATGCCGCCCATCTGAACGCCGGTCCATTGAATCTTAGCCTGCGAATAATCCGCTATCACGAGGACCTCGCTCGAATTCGACACAAAGAAGACGGGCCCTCCGAACGGATTGAGATAGGCAGACTCGAACCCCATGTTGAGGCCCATGGTGGTCACGCCGCTACCGCTCGAGATGGTGACCGTCCCGGTCCCGTTGAAAAGAGCCGGAATCGCACTAGTGCAGTTGAAATACGGCGTGCACCCGAGTGGGAAGAGCACAGCAGGGGTCATGCTGTCGATCTCGATCGTCCCCTTCACTTCCGTGTACGACCAATGGGAAGTCCTGGTCTTGAGGTCGAAGGAAGCAGTGCCCGACACCGTCAATCCAGAAACGACGGCGCTGAGGTCGTAGTGGAGGATTGAGTTCATTAGATCCACAGGAGTGCCGAAGATCCAAGCGGCAACAAGCTGACCGCCCCGAAGTGAGTAGCTTTGGATCCCTGGAGACACAACACCGCCAGTCAGGTTAAGCGAAACAGTCGGCGACCGTGCCGCGTGAGCGGCGTTCCCGCCGAAAGCAGTTGAGGTTGGCGTTGAATACGGAGCGTTCCCACCAAGAGTCTTCGAGGGTGGCGCCGCATAGACAGCGCTCGTGCCGAGTAAGAACAAGACCGCAACTGCGAACCAGACCATCCTTAATCCCATGTCGTCTGTCTATGTCTCCAACAGGTGATATCTCGTTTTTGTCTCTTTCTTCAAAGAGACTGCTCGCGAGCGTCAGACGGTATAGGGTAGTATCTCGACGCCCTTCGATGAGAAGACCACAGTGTGGTACTTTCTCGAATGTTCAGTTCCTCGCAGCTTCCTGACCATGAACCTCGTTTTCAACTCCATATTATCTGCGAGATAGTTCTCCATGTAGAAGACCCCGTCCGCCACGAACTCCTCAAGGCCGAGAGAGTAATCGGTCTGTTGGTCGAATTTGCTCACGGTGACTATAGTCGTGATTCTCTCCCGTTTGAGGGTCTTGTAGATCAAGTGCATCAGGAAGCTGTAGTCAAACTTCCCCGTAGCGCCGCTCAGGAACGCGGTCAGAGAATCGATCACGAGCCTCTTGGCCTTGACTTCGTCGATGGCAGAAAGGATTGTGTCGATGTTCGAACCCATTCCCCTTCCCTCAAGTGCTTCGAGGTCGAGCAGCCTAGCCTTCTTGGACTTCTCCAGCACCTCGAAATCCAGACCGAACTTCAGCATGTTGCGCCGTAGGCTCATCGCGTCCTCCTCGAAGGTGGCGTAGACAGAAGGCTGGTTGAATTCCTTGGCTCCGTTGTAGGCGAATTCCGACGACAGTATCGTCTTGCCTGTGCCTATCCCGCCGACCAGAAGCACGAAGTCTCCCGGAGTGAGGCCACCCTGAATCAGCGGATCGAGACCCGGAACGCCCGTCTTGATTCTCTCATCACTCGGCATTTGATTCTGCGCTTGCCCAAGCGCCATGCCCACTATATGCTTTTTGTTTGAGCGAGCTGGCGGTCGGCAAAGATGAATCGTGGAGGCAAGTCTAAGAAGCTTATATGCGAGTCCCGAAATGTGGACCCGCAGTCCATATCGGTTTAGTACTCGAAGACCTTCGAGCGGAACAGATGGGTTCCGTACAAAACCTGCAGAGGAGGAACCAGGACTTCCTGCTGCTCGAGACCATAAAAAGGGTGGGTGTCCAGAACTACTCTCTTCTGGCCAGGCTTACGGGCCTGAATGCCGAGACGATTAGGTACAAGGTCAACAAGCACCTTACGAAGCTGGGGCTGGCGACTACGATCAACGTGAACTACGGCGAGCTGGGCCTCTCGATGGGCTACATCGTCGTCAAACCAAACGGGGCGTCAGGAAAGTCGTGGCTCGATCGGATGAGCTATCTCGTCTTTGTTGCGAAGAGCATCGGTTCGAACAGATACCTGTGCCTGAGCGCAGTCCCCTTCAGGCTAAAGAAGAAGTACATGGATGCCCTCGAGCAGATAAAGCAGGAAGGGCTCATAGAAGGCTACGAATACAGGGAACTCTACTGGGTGAGGTACCCGCCCTTCAGACCCGAGTTCTACGACTTCGAAGGGCGAGAATGGAAGATGGACTGGAGCAGATTCAACATGACGATGGGGGAGATCGGGTCTTCGTTCCTGTCAGTCAATAGAGACTCGACCGTCGATTTTGTCGACCTGAAGATACTCAGCGCTCTCCTGAAGGACCCGACCACGCCGTTGGCCAAGACGGCGAAGGAAATGGGGGTAAATCCCAGGACTGTCCGCTACCATCACTCCGAGCACGTGGACAAGAACAGGTTCATCCTCAGCCACAACATTAGGTGGGTCAAGCCCCTCCAAGAGGGGAACCCCGGGGGAGTCATGCAGGCGCTGATAATAGCCCAAAAGCTCGACGAGGACGGTATGTCTAGAGTAAGGAAATTCTGCAACAGCCTGCCGTTTACCTGGCTTGAGGCTGGGACCGAGGAAAGAGACTATCTGGCAGTAATAGACATCCCGCTCTCCGAATTCCAGACCTGTATGCAGCAGATTGAGATGCACCTGATGCAGGTGGGAAAGGCGTACGAAGTCATGATGCTAGACGCGTCCAAGACCAAACCTCTTTCAATTCCTGACGAGATGTTCGAAGAGAAGAGGGGATGGAGGCTCTATTCCGAAATCGAAATCAGCCGTCGGGGAATCAAGGAAGACGGAGCATGACCGCGGTAGGGAAGCTGTACAAGGAACTGGTCTACGGAGGGCACTTGCTGGCGTTCGGGACGGCAAGCATTGCTGCGACTGCTGCCCTCGTGCTGGGTAGGACCCCGACCTGGGACCTGCTCCTGATGGCGTACCTCTTCTCCTACGGGGCCTATATGGTCAATCGCTCGTCAGACTTCGACCAGGACAGGGTCTCCCACCTGGACAGGACGGCGTACCTGGAGGGAAGGAGACGTTCGCTGCCTATGATCGTTGCCGTTAGCCTTGGAGTCGGATACGTCCTCGCACTGCTCAGGAACCTAACGCTATTCGCCGGGCTACTCGTCCCCGTTGCACTCGCGGTCGCATACAGCGTCGGCTCGAAGAGGATGGGGAAAGCCCTCGGAATGTCCCGTCTGAAGGAAGGCCTGTTCGTGAAGAACCTGACGGTGTCGTTTGGCTGGTCCCTGATTCCGATCCTCGTTGGCCTCTATTACATGCAGCTTCCACTAACAGTAATCGCCCTTTGCCCATTCATCTTCCTCAGGCTGATGGTCAACACGGTCTTCTTCGACGTGCGAGACGTCAAGGAGGATGCTGCCTACGGGGTGAGGACCATTCCGGTCTCGCTTGGCACCGATGCGTCGTGGAAGTTGATGGACGTTGTCGACTTTTCGTCTGGGCTTTACATAGCCTTGCTGGTCCTGTCAGGAGTCCTCCCGACGTTCGCTGGTCTGCTCGTGGTCTTCACTCCCTATTCCTTTGCCTACAGGTACTTCTCACGGAGGTCAACGAAGCACGAGGACTCGTTGAGGGACCTGGCCGCGGACGGTGAATACCTTCTTTGGGGATTCGTAGCCTACCTTGGACTGATGTGAAGTGGGAAGCCTCTTGATCGATGACAGGGCGGTCGATTCTCTTCTCGCGCCATACCGAAAGGCGGTAGAGGAAGGCCTGCGCCAGGTCAAGGAGAAGAACAGCACCCTCTCGGAAGTGGCCTACGAGTACGTCGTGGGCGGAGGGAAGATGCTGCGTCCCTCGATCGTCTTGCTCGCCTGTGAGGCCGTGAGCGAGTCTTATGAGAAGGCTATGCCTATCGCTCTGGCTTACGAATTGGCGCACACCGCGTCGCTGACCCAAGACGACATCATCGACGAGTCACCGACCAGGCACAACAGGCCGACGGCGCACACGAAGTACAGCGTCACCACGGCCATTCTAATCTCGGACATGCTGATCTTTGAAATCTTCGAGCAGTTGAGCAGGTACGCGCGGGTCGACCTGTCCCCCAAGAGGGTGGCGGTCCTAATCGGGCACGTCGCGAATGCCGCGAAGGAGGCGGCCGAAGGTGAGTTCCTGGAGATGCAGCTTTCGAAGAAGAGGGAGCCTACCGTTGAGGACTACCTGAAGCTGGCCGGTCTGAAGACCGGGGCGCTCTTCGGCGCGGCTGCAGCATCGGGTGGGATAGTAGGTGGAGCGAAACAGGAAGTAGTCGCAGATCTCTACGAATACGGCAGGAACCTCGGGATCTCGTTTCAGATGATGGACGACGTTCTTGATATCACAGGCACGACCGAGAAGATGGGAAAGCCGATGCTGATGGATATGCAGAACAACGCCGGCAACATCGTCCTGATCCATGCTATGACAAGCGCCGATCCGCAGAAGAGGAACGAGATCAGGGGGTTAATGGCCAGGAGCGAATACGGTCTGGCCGACGCGCTGGAGGTTCAGGGGATTCTCGACGACCTCGGGTCGGTTGAATTCGCCTCAGAATCCTGCTTGAAGCATGCCTCCATCGCCCGGGAACGCCTGAAGTCGCTTCCCGACACCAGGGCGAAGCAGATGCTGGAGGAGCTAACGCGCTGGCTGGAGGGACGCAGGCGTTGACCGCGCTTCCAGAAACGGTCATAAGATCTAGTACAAAGCGATAGGCGTGGCCCTGGACCCGACTGCTCTTCTCATCCCCGCGATCCATCTGATCACTCTGGTGATCACCGGGATGTCTGCCCTCTACGTACTCAGGCAGAGGACCACTGAGTACCTTCAGGTGAAGAACCTGCTCGTAATGGTCCACATATTCTTCATGGGGGTCGTCGCCCTCGAGCTCCTCAGAGACTTCGTCGCGGAGAGCAACCTCTTCATGACGGTATACACCATGTCCGGGACCAGCTTCGTGCTGGCCGATGTGTTCCTCCTGACCCTAGTCGCACTCGCGATCTTCTACAGGCCCAAAGGAAGAGAATTCATGGACATCATCAGAGAGATTTTCAAGCATCAATTGCAGGCGACGTTCCTCCTGCTCTACTCGATTTACATCCTTATTTCTGGCGTATATCTGTTCGTGCCCGGGACTTTCGGACAACAGGACGTGCCGAGCATCGTCGGCGTCACCGTTGATGCCACCCGGTACGGCCCCTTCTACCTGGAGATGTTGCTCGGAATCTTGCTGATATTCATGATCTATCCTTCAGGCCTCTTGCTGATAGCAAGGTCGAGGTCGTCAGACGTGGAGGTCAAAGCCGCCTTCACGGTGCTCCCGATAGCGTGGGTGGCAATTGGCCTTGACCTGTTGTTCTTCAACGGATATCTCCTGAACGAGGGGATCGACGCCAGCGCGGTAGGGTACCTGATCGCCGCAGCCGCCTTCGCAGCGACGGCTTCCACCTTCAGACGTGCGACCCTCTTGAGTGCCTTCTTCCAGCAGACAGCACCTGTGCATGTCCCGCCAGTTCCCCCTACAACCACATTCTCTAGCCGCCTAGCACTTACTACGGACCAAGTGCTTGGGAAAGAGTTCTTGCTTGAGGTGGACCCTTCGGTAAAGTACGAGGAAAGCATTAGGGATTTGGCCCTCGAACTGGGGACGAAACAGTACCTTCTCTTCGTTTTCACTTCCCGGGGGAGTCCGGTGTACAACTCTCTCTCCGGGATGGAGAACGTCAGATTCTTCACGATGACCACACGAGTCTCCTATCCGAAACCAGGCGACCTTCCGACTGAGGTGCTGGTCCCGGCCAACGACCAGTCAGTCCTCCTGAACGTCATAGACAAGGCCATCACGACGAATCCGGATCTGAAGTTTGGGCTCGTCTTCGACAGCATCACCGACCTGATACTTTCAGCTGGGTTGGAGACGACCTACAAGTTCCTGAAGCAGGCCATCGAGATGGCCAGCAGCCACGCGATCACAGCCATTTTCCTCTTCACCTCGGGGGCGCACACCGGACGAGAGGAGAGCATCATACGGAACCTGTTCAGTAACCAGTTGTCCTACGCCTCAGGACAGCTCTCCGTCCAGAAGACCGGATAGCTCCTTGAGAAAGAAGCGGCCGTGCAGAAACACTAGGCTGGATTCTTTGTCAGAATGCCAGGGCTCGTCAGAAAGCCGGTCTCTGCACCGCCGGAAGTGCGCTCATCGCGTCGACTACCTTCTGGTATGTGCCGAGGATTTCGAACCCATGCTGGGTCAACTCATAGCGTCTCCTGCTACCAAGGTCCTCCTCCCTGAGAAAGTTGCTCTTGACGAGCGACTTCAGGTTGGATTGCAGAGCGATCCAGGACAAGTTGGCCTTGTACATGATCTGGGTCGGCCTGTCGATCCCCGAACTGACGACGCGTAGCACGTCCATCTTTATTTCCAGCTCAGATCTCCGCGCGGGGGATTTTCTGTCGAGCCCGCTGACCTGAACCGAGATTGCGTTTTCTGGGAAAGACATTTTTCGTCTCTCGGTCTCACTTGACCTCTGTTCTATATATGCATTATAGATTAGTCATCCATTTTTCCGAGCGTGGACTGATTCAGCTCGCAGCGCAATGGAGAATCATTGCGACTGAATTCGAATCCAGGCTCCGGAATTACTATTAAGATGAACCAGAGGAATTCTCCCGTGCGAATCTTCGCCCGCAGGGAGCTTCCTACAAGCCCCGGTCAGGGTATGGACTGCGGACAGATCAGAGAGAAGCTAGATTCCGCCCTCACGTCGGTCTTTTCGGAGGACGGTAAGCAGGCGGTCCTCTTCTACCTCACCGAGAAGTACAGCCTCACACTGGAGAGGGCCAGCAAGGACCCGGGAAAGCTGGAAAGGTCTCTCACGAATTTCCTCGGCGAGATTGGCTGGACAGTGGTCAAGCGCAGAATTCTCCAGGAGATTCACGGACCGGCCCTCGAAATCGGCGGCGCCTCGATGGAGACGGCATCACTGAGCGACGCATTCGGCTTCGCGCAGTAGTTCAGTTCCGTCATCGGGACTGGACTCGTCCCATTCTGAAGGCCTTTCGTGATTCAAGTGAGAGTCATTCCACTCCTCAATGACGTCCTCCATGGTCCGGGCAATTGACGCCTACGGTCCATGCACAGTAGCAGTCGTAGTAGTAGTCGTAGTAACAGTCGGAGTTACAGTCGCAGTGACAGTCGCGTTGAAGGTTGTTGAGGTTAGAATGGACGTCGAGGTCGTCTTTGAGGTTGTCAAGGCTGTCGAAGTTGTGGCGATGCTGATGGTTGTGGTCGCATTCGCCGTGGAGGTCGTGAGGCTCGTTGCCGTTGTCTGAATCGTCAGGGTCGCGGCCTCACCTGACGTCACCGTGGTGGTCGCGGTGAAGGTCGTTGGGATGGTGTGCGTGGTGTCGACCTGGCTGATCAGAGTCGACGTCTTGAGAACCGTCGAATTGACCTTCGAAATCAGTGTCGTAGTTGTGAAACTGGTTTCAGTGGTGCCTGACGAGCTCGAGTACGGAACCAAAAGGACTGCCGCGCTCCCAATCGCAACTATGACGATCGCCCCCAGAATGATTACTATCGCTACGGTCGATATTCCCGTCCGCGCCTTCACGTCATTGAAACCCAACACCCGAGGGGTGGACGTCTCCTCACATTAGGGTTGCGCACGATTCGCGCTGTCTTTGGTTCACGGTCGCTTCGGTGACCCGCCAATGGCGGCCCTCCGTGAGATCGAGGTCCTGAGGCGACACAGGGGGCCGATCGCATCAATCTTTTTAGACGGAGCGACTCGGTGGCGCCGTGGAGCTGGCCCAATCCAAGCGAAAGTGGTCCGCCCTTCATTCCTTCCTCAAGGTCCTTCTTGCTGCGACGCTGGCAGAGCTAGGAGCGTTCGTCATCCTGGTCGTTATTCATGCCGCTCTTCCCTCCGCGGCGCTGGCGTGGGTCGCCGACTTTGTGGGGGTCTCGCTTGGCATAACATCGATTCTAGCACTCGGGGCTGGCGTCGCCTTCGTGTACCTCGCCTACCCCGCGTATCGAGCGCCGCTCCTGTTCTTGGTGCTCCTGACTGCGTCGACGCTTGCCGCCCATCTCTACGTAATCAACACACCTTCGCTGCCTGCGTGCTTCGACGGCCAGAAGGACGTCAACGGCTGCATCATGGACGAGTCCTACTACGTGCCGGCCGCGGAGACCCTGCTGAGAGGGACTCAGTGCGGACCGGCGGTCCCGAACTGCAACACCGAGCACCCGTTCCTTTCGAAGGCGTTGATTGCGGCCGGCATAGCGGCCTTCGGAGACAACGCCCCTGGTTGGAGGATCCTCAACGTCCTTCTCGGGACCTTCTCCCTGCCGCTGGTGTTTGTCCTGGTCCTCGAGCTCTCCAAGAGCCGCACGGCCTCCTACCTGTCGGCGGCGCTTCTCGCACTCGACGTGATGTTCTTCTCGAACTCGAGCGCCGCACTGCTCGACGTCCCGATGGTATTCTTCGCGCTTCTGGCCTTCGTGCTGTACTTCTACAAGGTCCGCTTCTGGAAGCTGGACTCGTTCACCCTCTCCGGGATCCTGCTTGGACTGGCGACCCTCTCCAAGGAGACCGCGATCTTCCTCCTGGCGACCCTGGCGACCTATCACCTCGTCGCCGGGGAAGGCGGGAAGAAGCTGCGGATCATCTGCGCCGCGGAGATCGTCATCGTGACGGCCGGGGTGTTCGTTCTGGGCCTCCAGGCCTACGACGCGCTCTTTGCGAGGGCCGCATTCCCATGGTTCCTCGACCAGATACACTACATGCTGACCTACGGCGCCTCGCTGATAGGCCGTGGATGGTCCTACGGCGGGCCCTCCGGCAACAGCACCCAGATCACCCCCTTGAGCTGGATGACGTACTATCAACCCATCACCTACTATGGGACCAGTGTATCGGTCTGCGCAAACTCGGTCTGCACGAACTACCCGGGTGTCGCATACTACGGGGTGACCAACCTCATCGAGACATGGACGACGTATCTGTGGATGCCCCTGGCCGCACTCGCAGTATGGGAGGTCTTCAGACCGCGACAGGGGGGGCTGGAGCGATTCGGGTTCGGTGACACGGCCCCGCGGAGCCTCTCAGGCGAGACCAAGCTGGCACTGCTGTCTCTCATCTGGTTCTCGTGGAACTACTTCCCCTATCTCGCCCTCTTCGCGGCTGGAAGGGTGACCTACCCCTTCTACTTCATCCCCGCGCTGCCGGCGGTTGCGATGGGAGCGAGCTACTTCCTGACCCGAAAATCCGTGCCGAGATACGCTATCTTCCTCTACCTTGCAGGAGCCTTCGTCTTCTTCTTCTTGTTCTTCCCAGACAAGGCCTTCCTACCCATCTGGCTGCGGGCACTGATCGGACGGTGATGCATCTGATGTCTCGTTTCGTTTTTGCTGCAAGCTGCCAGATAGAGGGTCACCGACGCGAGTTTCTCAGCTGATTCGGATCTACAGAAAGCCCGGATGGCTCAGAAGTCCCATCGGCCGACCTAGGTGGCCATCCTTTCCTGACCCAGAATCAGGCGATTGATATCTCAAGCGGGCCCGGTGCAGCTCGCCCGCTCTCTGGCAACTGGCCGTTCCCACGCGATAGTTCCAGTGTCCTGGCGCGGCTAGAATACTCTCATAGCCATCTTCAGCCACAAGCTGAGTCTGGGCTTTGCCTCATCATGATTGGCTACAAACCAGTCGTAGGATCTCTTGAGACCCTCTTCATTGCCTATGGTAGGTTTCCATCCGAGGACTCTCTCGGCTTTTTCGGTTGAGAGTACGAAGGTCTTGTCGCCCAGGCTATAGACCTCCTTTCCGACAGCAGCCGCGCCAAAGACTCTCGTCAGGATCAGGAATGGTCTAACGAGAATTGCCGGAAACGGTTTGAATCTTGACTTCGAATTGGCGTATTCTATTAGTTCTTCAAGTTCTGCACGGACGGTTGGAGGATCGCGAGCCGCGATGTTGAAGGCCTCCCCCTTCGATTCTTCAGAATCCGTCGCAAGTATACAAGCATTGACCACGTCGTCGACGTAGACCATCTGGATCTTGTTGTTCCCATCTCCAAGAAATGGGATGTTTCTGTTCAGATAGACAAACTCCAGCAGAGCTCTGAGTATGCCGCCAAACCCATCACCCAGAATCGTCATCGGCCTTATGATCGTGATATCGAGACCTTCGTCTGCGTATTTTCTGCAAATCTCCTCGGCGCGAAGCTTGGCCTTGCCGTACTCATCAAGAGGAGCCCTCGGTGAATCCTCGGTGATGAGATCTGAAGTTGGCACGCCGTACACGGCTGAACTCGACATGTGGATGACCTTCTTGACCTTGTTCTCCAGTGCGGCCTTCATTACATTCTCTGTCCCATTCACCATTACATCCCACATCTGTCCTTTCCTTCCTCGTGACCAGCCGTGCGGAGGGAGTTCTCCAGCCAAGTGGAAGACAGCCCCGGCTCCCTTTGACAGTCTTGCGACGGAATCGTAATCGCGCACGTCACCATGCGTGTACCCAGGCGAACCCGAGATATCCATTGTGACTGTCTTGAGACCCATCCTGCGCAATTCTGCATCAAGATGCCTTCCGACAAACCCGCTTCCGCCAGTCACAAGGGCTGGAAGTTCTCTCCAGCTCACCTCCTGATCCACCCCTCTCACCGACCTGACCGTGCTATATAGTCCCGACGTCAGGAGTTCGGAGCCCGATTCTCGAGAGCCGCCCTTCGGACAGGCATCCTTGTTCGAGAAAGCAGTTTCACAGGCGCTGCTGCGTCTCGACCCTCATGCAGGTGTTCAATCTGAGGCTTCGGCGAGAAGTCCTGCAGTGACGGCTGCCGCAGGAAGGAAGGCAGGAGCTCCACGGGTCTGATTCCGCTCTTGCGCAGCAAGGCAAGGCAGAGCCATGCGAGTGACGCCGTGCGCAGCAGCGCCATCGTCTGGGGAATGGTCCCCGGTAGCCACGGGTTGGTCGTTCCCACGAACCACGTCAGAATGATCAGCGCGTTAAAGACCTCCCACGCATAGAGCGAAGGGTCATCGATGGCGAGGACGATGACCAGAGGAATCAGCATCAGGTTGAACTGCGGAGAGTAGATGGTGGCCCCGAGCAGGTAGGCCGCAAGGCCCAAGAAGACCCGGGGGGCGAGAGACACCCTAAGCGTGTAGACCCTAAGGAGCAGGAGGCCCGTGACAGCGAGCCCGAACCACCCTGCGTAGACGCTGTGTGAGTCCTGGAAGATCCAGATGTACCACGCGTCTTCCAACCCATGGCTCGCATAGGCGGCGTAGAACTGGTGCAGGAAACTGAAATTGAGAATGGCGATGGGCAGAAAGAAGAATGCCACGACCGCTGCAGTGATCAAGAAATACCTTAGCCTTAGCTCGTCTTTCCTGAGTTCCAGAAGATAGATCGGGAGGAGAACGACGCCCACCAGCTTGGTCGCTATCGACAGGCCCAGGGCGGCCGCGGAGGCTCCTTTGCGGTCTTCGAGGAAGAACTGGAGGCTGAGGATGATGAACAGCGCGTTGAAGAAGTCAAAGTTGTAGACCCCATAGATCATCACGCTGGGGAGGAAGAAGTAGAGGGGGTTCAACTTGGTCCCCAGGGCGCTGGCTACGCGCCAGCAAGACCACGCCAGCACCAGGGCGGCGACCAGGCTCATGACGCCGAATGCCGAGTAGTATCCGTCGTAGTTTCCTCCAACGATGCGCGCAAGGTAGAGTATGTAGCCAGAAATGGGCGGGTACTCGAAGAAGAAGTGGAAGTAAGGGACCAGCCCCTGCTGGATCTCGGGCCTTCCCCAGAACGACCCTATGTCGCTGTAGATGTTGGGATCGGTCCAGGGGGAATGAATCATGAAGCTCAGGAACATCGCAGCGAATGACGCTGAGAGAGCCGCAATCAGCGAGTTCCGGTACCGCAACAGGGGTCTGAGGCTGACATTCGTATAAAACGTTTGGAGCAGACGGCGGCGGACCCGCGTCGAGGGACGAGCCCCGGCCTCGCAGCATCATCGTGGATACATTCATAAGACATGAGAACATGATGAGGTTCCATGGTCGCAGTCCTGCCGCCCGACCTTTCGACCACCTTCATCGTCGCCGCGCTCCTGCCTCTGGTCATCGGTTTTGTCGTCGGCCTGCTGATCAAGAAGGTCCTCAGCATCGGTCTGCTCATAGCCGCGATAGTCCTGCTACTCATCATCGCGGGATTCCTGTCACCCGACCAGGTGCTGAAGCCGCTGCTCGGTTTCCTGAAATCGAGCTCCAGCGCCTCCGACTGGGTGAAGCGGTTGGCGGGCTATCTGCCCTACACATCCCTCACCTTCATCGTAGGACTGATTATCGGATTCCTGAAGGGATAGGCCCAGTGCCCGTCCGATGCCCGCGAGAGCATGGAATGGCTACCCTTTCTCTCAACACCAGCCGCGGACCGACGGGAGTTTAGGTACTAGCGTCCTGAAGCCGGTTCAGCCCAGCAGCCAATCTTGAGGCGGACCCTGTCCGCCCGCGCAATCGACGACGCCCATCACTCTTCTGAGGAAGGACGGACACGCGAAGCACACCAGGAACGCCGCTTCCTTCTTTGCGACAGGGCAGTCGACGCTCTCCTTCTTCATCCGGGAAATCGCCTTGGGGCCGGCACTGCCCTTCAACTCCTCGCTGACGGCCTTCGGGACCTTCTTTGGCTTAGGCGAGGGGTAGACCTTGACCTTGAACTTGGCCTCTGTCGGCACGGCGGGCTCGTGGCAGAGTGAGGATAAAAGCGTGCGGTGGTTTGGGCGTCATCTCTCTTCTGGCCGGCGGCAGGCCCGCATTGACATCCAGCACGGCACTCCTGGCCTGTCTTTCGTCTAGTCCCGAGTCGACCCTACCGCCGCTTCCGGGCACCCCTCATTCGGAGGAGCACCGTCAGAAGAAGGGCGACGGCGAAGGAGATGAAGTAGCTGAAGTCCGCACCCCCGAACCAGGAGGAGAGGGCACCCACGGGGTAGCCCAGGGCCAGCTGCGGCACCATGAAGGGAACAGACACCAGAATCGAGAACCCGTAGATGGCTAGGGCGGGCCAGTCCCATCTGGCGGGGTTTGCGCTGGTCTCAACGCTCGTCCTCTTGGCGACGTAGAAGTCGACGATAGTTATCGCGAGCCAGGGCATTATCCAGTAGGAGAGAGCCAGGAGGAAATTCTCGAAGAAGCTCTCGAAGTTCGTCTGGACGGCGACCGCGATGATGAAACCGGCCGCCCCGCCGGCGGCGACCGTCACCCACCTCTTGGCCTTCACGTCGAGGACCAGCGCGGAAAGCGAGTTCGTGTAGAGGTTCAGCGCGTCGGCCGCGAAGGCGCCAAGGATCAGCGCGACCATGGCCAGCGCCCCGAAGGACCCCGCATATTTGTAGAGCCCGTTGAAGTAGGCGAAGGACCCCGTCTCGGATGGCGTCAGGCTGCCCACGAGGGCGCCCAGGGTCTCAATGGCGAAGGAGGAGACGGCGCCTCCGGCCAGCGCCAGGACCAGCACCTTCGTCTTGGAAGTCGACGGCGCGAAATACCTCGAGTAATCGGAGGCATAGGGAGCCCAAGACATGAGATAGGAGAAGCAGATGATCAGAATGCCCCCGACTGACCCCAGCGAAAGCGCGCTCCCGGAGCCCTGCTGATACGCGAAGGCCTTCCCGAGGTCGGGTATCGTCAGGACGAAGATGAGAAGGAATAGGAGGCCTAGCACGATGGACATCACCTTCTCGAACAGGTGGATGAAGTCGTGACCATAGATGGCGATCATCGCCTGGATGATGACGTACGCTGCTGCCGAGAGCACGAAGTTCGCTCCCGGGAAGATCATTCGGAGGGCCACGACTGCCAGGATCGTGTTGACCGTGAACCAGCCGACCGTGCTGATCCAGTTCAGAGCGCCCGGGATGTAGTTCCCCAGCCTGCCGAACGAAGCCCGCGAGGAGAGCATCTGAGGGAAGCCTAGGCTCGGACCCATGGCCGCCGCGAGGCCCACAAAGAGCCCGCCCAACAGATTGCCCACCAGTAGGATTGGGATGACCTGGGACATTGTGAAGCCTGAGAACTCCGTCGTGATGACACCGACGACGTAGTCCGCTATGGTGAGGTTGGCCGCGAACCAGAGGGTGAAGGTGCGGTTGGCCGACCCGTGGCGCAGGTCCTCCGGGACATGCTCGATTCCCAGCTGCTCGACCTTGACCGGCTCGTCCGCCATAATCGGTTCCCCATGCTCCCGTGCTGTTCTAAGCGTTTCCAGAAGCAAGGTCTACGGGCCGAGAGACTCGGCGAGCGACTTTACCTTCCCTTCGAGGTCCTGCTTGCCGGCAAGAGAGGAATACACGGCGAGGAGCTTGAGCTGCCTGGCGATGTCTCCTTCGGTCGCTCGCACCATCTTTTCCAGCTCGGCCTTCCCTTTCCCGGAGATGATGTATCGCCTGACGTTCCCCTCCCTCTTGGTCAGCTCTGTGATCAGGCCCTTCCTAAGGAGCTCCCCAAGAATCGGGTAGACCGAACCCGGTCCCGGCCTCCACTCCCCGCCAGTCACCCTCCCGATCTCCTCAGCGAGGTCTGACCCCGACATTGAGGACTCCGACAGCATCTTCAGGGCCGCAAGGCGAAGCACGCCCTTTGGAGCGCTGATCAACGCGTTCCCTGGCCATGACCGGCTAATTAGGACTCTTCGGTCCGCAGGAGGGGAAGCCGACTAACGGAAGTTGGGATAAATACCCTGGCCCGTCGAGTCCGGGTCCTGTTGAGAGGAGCGATCATAGTCCACGCTGGCGCCGGGAGCGGGAAGTACGCCCCGGATGACAGGAGGTTCCGCGAGCTCTTCAACACCGTCGAGGAGGGCCGGGCCGCGATGAAGAAGGGGTCTTCACTCGACTGCGTCGAGGCTGCTGTCCGTTACATGGAGGAGTGCGGGGCATTCAATGCAGGAAGGGGCTCGTGCCTCACGGTCGAGGGGAAGGTCGAACTGGACGCGGCCATCATGTCAGGTGATGGCCGGAGGGGGGCCGGAGTCGGGGCGGTCACGTGCACCTACCACCCTGTGACCCTAGCGAGGCGGGTGATGGAGAAGACCCCCCACGTCCTGATCGCGGGCGAAAGGTGCAGGGCATACCTTCACGCCGCTGGACTCGTTGCGGAAAGGCTGCGGCCCTCGCCCACAGCCAAGCTGAGATTCAAGGGCATGACGGAACAGGGGGCAGAAGCAAGGCGCAAGATTGACCTCTGGCGCGGTCTCCAGGAAGGCAATACCGTCGGCGCCGTCGCGCTCGACGCCGCGGGTGTCCCGTCAGCAGCGGTGAGCACGGGCGGAATGTGGCTCAAGCTCCCCGGCAGGGTCGGGGATTCCGCGGTCATCGGGGCGGGCATCTACGCCGATTCGAAGGCCGGCGCCGCCAGCGCCACGGGCACGGGAGAGGAGATAATCAAGAACTCGCTCTGCCTGAGGGCCTGTGAGTACTTAGTGAAGGCGGGCGCTCCGGGCGCAGCGAGGCGAGCCATTGATCTGATGACGAGAGCAAGCGGCAGAGGCACGGCGGGGATAATCACAGTAGATCTCAAAGGCCGGGTGGGGGCAGCGCTCAACACAGAAGCGATGGGCAGGGCCTGGTATGATCAAGTGAGGGGCAGGCCCGTAGTCCAGATCTGAGAATCCCATTCCGTCTGCTTCCACATTGTTGGACCAAGAAGAAGAGCAACTCCGGCCGACCGAAGAGTAGATGAACCGAGAATTCCGTTTCGTTAAATGGACACGAGTCGTCCTCCCCTCGCTGTGGAGCGTCTTCAGGAACCCCCCTATGTTCTTGGCCAGGAGGAGGGCTCATGCCGCCGAACCGCAACTGCGCCAAGCTCTCTTTAAATCGCGCCCGGATGGGATACCCTGTCTGATTGAGGACATTCTGCATCTCGCACGTAAAGGACGTCGACGGACTAGGGTCGGCCGCGCTGGTCGTCGCCGCGACCGGAGCCGAGGTTCTTCTTTCGGATTACGACGACCTGCTCGACAACCTGACTCTAGTGCCGCAAGGCACTGAGAAGTTCGTGCTCTGCGACCTGGGGGCAGACAACGCCAACCTGGAAGGGTTCCTGAAGAGCCTGAAGAAGATCGCTGAACGCACGGAGGTGACCTACATCGACCACCATTTCATGGCACCGGCCACGAAGAGGAGGCTGAGGCGAATCGGCGTCAGGCTCGTCCACGACGAAGACGAGTGCTCGAGCATGCTCGCCTACCTCACATTCAAGGGCTCGCTGCCGGAGCGGGCTCGCCTTATCGCCCTATGCGGGGCCGTCACCGACTACACGGACGACTCGCCCGAAACGAAGAGGCTGATGGAGCGTGCGGACAGACAGTTCGTGCTCCTGGAGGCGACGATGCTCGCCTACGCTGTCGCAAGGAAGGGCGGGCAGGACGGCTTCCCGGAGAAGGTCGTTTCCGAGCTCTCGAAGATGAAACAGCCCCACGAGATCGAGGGCGTCCCGCGCCTCGCCGTCGACCAGCTGGTCGAAGTCGCGCAGCTGGGAGAAAGGGTCAAAGAACACGGGACGAAGATGGGCAGGCTGGCGTACATGGTAACGGACCAGCATTCGACCGGCAACGTCGCGAAGCTGCTCGTCGGGGCCTTCGAGGTCCCAGTTGGAGTCGCTCTCAAGGAGAAGCGGCCGGGCTGGTACGAGGTGAGCCTCAGGTCGACCTCGGAGTGCAGGGTCCACCTCGGGAAGACGATTGACAGGATTGCGGCCAGACTGGGCGGGAACGGGGGAGGTCACAGGAAGGCGGCGGGGTGCAGTATCCCGGTCTCCAAGGCCGATGCGATGCTGAGCGAGCTGTCGAAGAAGGTCTAGCCTAGTCTCTTCTGACGCACTTCACGACTATCGAGCCACCTAGCTGCGTCTTCTCGAGCTCGACCCTCTCGAAACGACTCGACAGGAGAGCCTTCAATTCAGAGTTGTGGAGCACGAGCACGTAAGTGTCGTAGATCGACCCGTACCTCAGGCCCACGGCGCCCGCGGTGGCCAGACCGACGATGCTCGGGACCAGCACCAGATAGAGGGCCACGGCCAGGGCGGCGACCGCGGAATCCGGCTTTCCCAAATCGCAGAAACCGAGCCTCCCCGAAGGCTTCAGGACTCTCGACAGCTGCCCGATCGCCCTCGGAAGGTCCTGCGCGTCCCTGAGCGCGAACCCCGAAACGACGGCGTCGAAGACCTCCTCCCGGAAGGGAAGGAACTCGAAGACAGCCCTGACCCTGTTGGGGAAGTGCGATGCGGCCAGCATCGCCTGAGAGACGTCGAGAAGGACTGGCTCGCCGCCCTTCGCCGCGACCAGCCTTGACATCTCCCCCGGACCCGCCCCTAGGTCAAGGACGAGCGAGCCCCTTCCGACCGCGAACGCGACGGTCCTGACCCTCATCCGCCCGTCCGCGCGGATCGCGATCCTGCTCGAGGCCTCCTCGTAGGATGGAACGAGCTCCTGTAACGAGTTCACTACGTAGGCCCACCTGCCTTGAAGGCCCGGCCTCCTGCGCTTCATCAAGAGAGTGCGTCCGTCCGTGCAGGCGATAAACGCTTCCGGAGACCGCTACTCGGTCCTATCGAACCTTTTCATCACGTTTGCAATCTGGTTTACAACGTCCGACGCTACGATGTGCAGCCCCAACTGCCTCGCCGCCTCGGCCCCGGCAGACCCGTTGACGAAGGCGGCGGCGCAGGCGGCCTCGAACGGGGGAACCCCCTTCGAGAGCAGCCCCGCCGTAATTCCGGTCAGGACGTCACCCGTTCCCCCGACGGTCATGGCCGGGGAGTGAGTCGCGTTGAGACCGACCCTGCTGCCGTCGGTCACGATGTCCGTCGCTCCCTTGAGAAGAACGGTCAGACCCGCCTCCTTTGCGCACGAAGCCGCAATGTCGACCCTCCCATCGAGGTCCGTGGGCAGCTCCTTCCCGAAGAGCCTCCGGAACTCCATCGCGTGAGGCGTCACCACCGCGTTGGCGCTCTTGATCGACGCCAGCGCCTCGGGGCGGAGCGCGTCCGCGTCGACGACTATCGCCTTCCCGGCGCCCTTGAACTCGTTTAAGGCGCGGGCCACCTCGTGGGGGTTCTGCGGACCCAGGCCCGGCCCGACCGCGAAGGCGTCGATGTCCCTGACCCAGGCGAGGAGCTTCGAGACATTGCCCCGGGTCAGCTTCGCGTCGGGGAGTGGCACGACTATGAGGTCGGGAGAGAGCGCCCTGACCGAGGGGGCTATCGACGCCGGGACTGCCACGTACACAAGGTCGACCCCGGACCTCATCGCTCCCATCGCGCACAGGAAGGGGGCACCGTGGTAGAGCCTGCTCCCGCCGACCACGCAGACGGACCCGTTCATTCTCTTGTGAGAGTCTTTCAGCCTGGCTGGGATGACTTTTGAGACGAAGGCCCCTTCAATCGTGATGGTGCGCATGGCTATCAGGCCTAGTAGCTGTACCGCCTCGATTTCTGCTCGAGGGTAACCAGGGACTCGATGGGACAGGTCAGGCCGAGCCTGCTCTTCAGCTTGGGCATCGCCTGTTCAACCGAGGCGATGGCGAAGATCCCGACTACCTTGGCCCGCATTCTCTCCACGAGGACCGTGAGCGCTTCGATGGTTTTCCCGGAGCGGACCATGTCGTCGACGATCAGGACGTGGTTGCCCTTCTTGATGGCCGACTTCGCCAGGTAGAGGTACTTTACAGTCGATGGCGAGTACACCGCTTTCTGCTCCAGGAACTCCTGGACGCCGAGGTCTCGCTCGTCTCGAGCGACGGCCAGGCTGACGTTGAACTCGCCCGCGACTTCCGTCGCCAGAGGAACCCCGTCCACCTCCATGGTGAGTACCCTGTCTACGGAGACCAGGCTGAATTCGCTGTAGACGACCTTGGCAATCTGCCTCAGAAGTCCCACGTTCGAGACGACGGAACTGATGTCGTAGGAGCCGTCGGCGCTGACCTTGACCTCGTCGAAGATCATCTTCCGGAGGAGCTTCTCTCTGAAGGTTGCGATGAACTTCTCGGACCGCGCGGCGCTGGGGAGCACGTGTCCCCTGACGTATCTGCTAAGGATCGGGGGCGAGAGGTCCAGGACCGATGAGAGGTCCTTGTAGCTGTAGCTCTTCTTCAGGGTCGCCAGCAGCTCTACTGAAGAAACTCTCGTCTTTACGTCCGCTACCCTGCTCATACCCGCTTAGCGCGAGAGTTGCAGGGCGGTGTTAATCAGTCTATTCCTGGCCGTCGGGAATCGACAAGTGTCAGCAACCCAGCCAGATGTGGATGAAGTCATGCAAGGCAACTGGCTTTAAGATTGGGAAGGAACGGGCGCTGCGCAGTTGCCCTTTTCGTTTGAAGTGAAGGAAACGGACCTCCTCGGAAGGGTTGGGGTCCTAAAGGTCGGAGGCAAGACCCTCGAGACACCTTGCCTGCTGCCCGTCGTGCATCCGGTCAACCAGGTCATCTCGACCAAGGAACTAGGGGCGATGGGGTTCAGAGGTCTGATGACTAACTCGTACATCATCAGGTCGAGGAGGAAGAACGAGGCCCTCAGGGACGGGATCCACGAGATGCTCGGCTTCGACGGGGTGCTGATGACCGACTCCGGGGGGTACCAAGTCCTCGAGTACGGAGACCTGGAAATCGGATATGGGGAGGTCGCCTCGTTCCAGGCAGACATAGGTTCGGACCTGGCCGTCACCCTCGACAGGCCTACGGGATACCCCCAGTCGAGACGCGCCGCAGAGGATTCCGTTGACTACAGCCTGAGGAACGCCTTCTCGACCATCAAAGAATACGGGAACAGGGAGACGGTGTGGATGGGCCCTGTCCAGGGCGGCCTGTATCAGGACCTCGTCTCAAAGTCAGCGGCTTCGCTTTGGAAGGCAGGCTTCGAGTTCCTGGCCCTAGGGAGCCCCGTTCAAATCATGGAGAACTACATGTTTGACGATCTGTTGAGGATGGTCGTCGCGGCAAGGAGACCGATCCCCTACTCCGTCCCGCTCCACCTCTTCGGCGCCGGGCACCCGCTTACCATGGCCCTCGTGGTGGCGCTCGGCTGCGACACCTTCGACTCGGCCAGCTATGCCCTGTTCGCCCGGAACGGCCGATACATGAGCCACGGCGGAGTCCTGAGCCTCGAGACGATGAAGTACCTTCCCTGCAGCTGTCCTGTCTGCGCGAAGACCAGCGTAAGGGACCTACATGATCTTGACGTGCGCGACAGAGCGAAGCTGGTCGCGACGCACAACCTGTTTATGCTCAGGGAGGAAGTCGAGGCCTGCAAGGAGGCCATCGCAGAAGGGAGGCTCTGGGACCTCGTGGAGGAGAAGTCGATGGCTCACCCTAGGCTTCGCGATGCGTTCGTCGAGCTCTCGAAGCACCGCGAGCTGCTCGTGGAGGGGACCCCCCTGCTGAAGGATAGGGGGCTGATGCTGCGCTCGGAGGAGGACCTCGAGAGACCTGAGCTCGTCTCGGCGGGGAAGAGACTCGAGGGCGTCCTGAAAGGGACACTGAAAGGGACACCGAGAGAGGCGGTCCTCCTCGCATCGTGGGACTTCCTCCCGGTCGGGAAGAGGAGGCGTGGAAGCGCGATCTCCGATGGCACGTCCGACACTTACAGGATCCACCCCGCTTTGGGTGTCTACCCGGCTGAGCTAGACTTCGTGTACCCGTTCACGCAGTTCGTCACCGCCGCGGGTATCGGAGGCCGCATGAGCGTCAAGGAGGCATCGGCTCGGCTTCGAAAGCTAGGCTACGGGTCGGTGAAGGTCTCGAAGGCCAAGGTGGGTGGAGGGAACCCCCCGCGGCGGGTCACGAGTAGACGGAATCGGCGGGGTGCTTCTCCTTCTGCTCTATCATCTTCACCTCGCCTTCGATCACCTCAGCGCCCTTGATCAGAGGGGCCGTGTCTGCCTTGAATCCGTACCTGCGCGACAAGAACTCGGCGGCGGAGGCGGCCGCCCTCGGGTCCACCCTCTCCGTGTTCGAATAGGCCAGCACGGCGTAGGCCGGGAACGAATGCATCTCGAAGGTGTTCAGCAGTGACGCAACCGGGCCGACTATCATTCTGTCCTCCTCCAAGAGGGGTTCGCTCGGGAACCCTCCCCGCGCAGCGAATGCGCCGGTCATCGCGATCTTGTAGGGGTGCTCGTCGTTCCTGAGCGCTTCGTCAAGACCGCCCACCAAGGCGACCTCATCGACCCCCGAACCCATTATCCATTCTGCAAGCTCTCTATAGAACTCGTTCTCTCTTTCCCTCAACGGAGAGACCTCGGCCTTTAGCAGGGCGAGTCCGCCGGAGACGAAGACTTCGTACGGCGTTGCTATTCTGCCCTCTGCTTGGGACGCGACGGCTGGGGTGTGTGCATAGTCGATGAAGAGCCTCCTTTCGGCCTTGAGCTCCGTGATCAGGAACTTGACGGTCCAGTAGCCTGTGGCCCCGATGCCGTGAAAGCCCGCAATCAACGTGCCTCCAGCAAGCTTCGAGCCTTCAGGCAGCACTCTGAAGACCAACCCTGACCCTTTCTCTATGAGGTCTTTAAGCTGAATCACGTCCCGGAGGGTCGGAGGCAGTCCGCAGAATCCCGGAGAAGAGTTCGGGGAAGCCGTCGTTCTATCGCCGGGCATCGGCTTTTAATCGGGTTCGCCCATGCTCTATTGATGCACAAACAGGCGCTCGTCTTGGGGTTGCTCCTTCTGTTCATCTCAGTCATACTGACGGCCGTGTTGAACGAACTTGCATCATCATACATTGACCTTCAACCACTGGCCGTATTGACGCTGATCCTGCTCGTGGTCGGGACGGTTGCGACGGGATACTCAATCTGGGACGAGGTCGTGGGAAGGCCAAGCCAGCCAGCCAAGAGTTCCCAGTAGGGAGAGACAGGCCGATGTCGCGAGGGTTGGCATTTACGAGAAGAACAAGTGGGTAGAGCTATTAGAGAGAAGTCCGATCCCGTCAAGCGATGACGAAGACGCTCAACGAGAAACGACGAGAACTCCTTCAAACGCTGTTGATTGTGGGAGCGATGATCGGTGGGCTCACTTCTAACATGTGGGTCTCCAGCTATGGCTATACCGTTAGAATACTGCAATCCCTCATCGCATTCATCTTCCTCGCTGTCATACTCTATTCCGCATTGCTCTCGGAGACGACGAGCAAGAGCAGGCTCTACACCTTTGAGGCGTTTGCCGTGGCGGTCACTTTCTCCTTCATGCTCTGCGAAGTCGTGGCGCAGATCATAGGAAACGCCGGACAGGCGTTGCTCACCTTATTGGTTGGGACCGCGATTCTCACACTCGCTCTGGTCCATGATGGAGAGAAGAGCCCTGTCACCCGCGATGCAACCTCTGAAGGAATCGCCCACTAACGCAACACGGTTGGCGCGATTGCACTAATTTTAATACCCTATGGGCTTGGCTAGCCCGTTTAATGGAGATTAAGGTGCTGGGAGCCGCCAGGCAGGTCGGTCGCTCCGCTTTTCTGGTCACGCACAGGGACAGCAAGATCCTGCTCGACTACGGAGCCCTCACCACGAAGGTGCCGGGCTTCCCTATGCACGTCCCGCCCAAGGACATCAGGGGGATCGTGCTGAGCCACGCGCACCTGGACCATTCAGGCGCCGCGCCGCTGCACTTCCTCGGCGGGAAGATGAAGCTGCACGCAACCCCGGTCACATCCGAGCTCTCCAGCATGCTCATCCAGGACTTTATCAAAATCTCGGGCCAGTACCTGCCCTTCGAGTTCCTCGACCTCATGGCCATGAACTCGAACACAATCAACCACGGGTACATGGAGCCGTTCCAGGTGGGAGACTTCACGGTTACCTTCTACGATGCCGGGCACATCCCGGGCTCGGCCGTGATCGCCGTCGAGGCCGGATCCAAGAGACTGCTCTACACGGGCGACATCAACGGAGAGGAGACCAATCTGCTCGCCGGTTCGTGGAAGAATCTCGGGGAAGCCGATATGGTCATCACGGAGAGCACCTACGCAACGGCGGATCATCCTCACAGGTCGAAGGCGGAGACGGAGCTGGTGGAGTTCGCGAATGCGGTGGTCGAAAGGGGAGGAGTGCTGCTTGTCCCGGCCTTCTCGGTCGGGAGGGCGCAGGAGATCGCGATGACCCTTGTCAAGAGTGGCTTCAAGCACCCCGTGGCCATGGACGGGATGGCTCTGAAAGTGAACGGAATACTGCTTCGCTACCAGGACTACCTGCGCGACGCGACCTCGCTGAAGCGGATGCTAGAATCGATTGAAGAGGTGACGAGCTGGACTCAGCGCAGGAGGCTGGTGAGGAGGCCAGGCGTGATCGTCTCGCCGGCCGGAATGCTGGTTGGTGGTTCTTCGATATTCTACAATGAACACCTGTCCATGGACGAGAAGAACGGGATCGGGATAGTCAGCTTCCAAGTGCCTGGGACGCCCGGAAGGACCCTGATTGACAAGGGGCTCACTATCTACAGGGGCAAGCCTACGAAGGTGAAGGCGGAGGTGAGACGGTTCGACTTTTCCTCTCACAGCGGAAGGTCGGCCCTCTTGAGCGACTTGAAGGGCATAGGTGGGTCACCAAGATTCCTCACGGTCCACGGCGAGGAGGCTTCGTGCATAGCCTTGGCGGACGAGCTGCACGCGACGATGGGAGTTGAGGCAACCGCAGTGATGCCCGGCCAAGAATTCCAGGTTTGAGCAACGAACCTGAAGGGAAGAAGCGGATCACACCGACCAACCTGGTTCAGGCGCTCCTGATCGTAATCGCCATACAGGTCGCGGCGCTCCTGATCACGTACCAGAACCTGCCAACCTACCAGGCGACAGGGCCACCCGCCCTGCCCGGGGGCTCAGGGGCGACCGGCTCGGCGGTCAACGTTGTCATCTATGTCGGGTTCGCCTTCGCGGCTACTCTGCTCCTCTTGTGGCTGCTGAGGCGGAAGATGGTCTCCTCGTTCAGAGTTCTGATATTCACCTCGCTCGCAATTTCGGGGTTCGCCCTCACCTTCGTCACGAGCGATGGTTTCTTCTACAATTACCTCCAACCGACGGCGGAGCTCGCGGCTGACATCGCGGTGTCTCTGGCTGTCGTCACCCTGATCGGCTATACAATCTTCGTGAAGAATCGCCAGTGGCTGTCCACGATTGTTATCGCGTTCGTCGGAGCGGAAGTGGGCAGCTTCTTCGCGACCCTGCCACTCAAAACCGCGCTCCTGCTGCCAATCGCCTTTGCGGTCTACGACATCTACGCCGTTTTCAGGGGACCCCTGAAGTCCCTCATAGGGACTGGCGAGAAGGTAGCCTTGGTCGGGATGTCGATAAGGGCGGGTGAGTTCACACTCGGGCTCGGGGACGTCGTGTTCTACACCATGCTTCCGTCCATGCCTCTCGCCCAGCTCGCAGCGGGGTCCCCGTCATTGACCGTCCTGGCGTGGGCATTCGTTACCCTAGCAGTGATGGACGTCGGGGTCGTTGCGACACTCTTCCTGCTCTCAAAGAAGCGGCTCCTGCCTGGACTGCCGATCCCGATGATGCTCGGAATTCTGGTCCTCGCCTTCTACTTCTTCTTCTGACCGAGTTCTTGGATGGGCAATTTGGTGCCCTTCGTCAAGGAGTCGGCGTCTTTCGAGGTCGTCTTGAACGTGTAGAGGGCGTCCCGGGTTCTGAGTTTGACCTTGGCAGAATCACCAGCCCGGACTATCCGAACCTCTGTGGCCTGGGTCAGCAGCCTCGTGAAATCCTCCTTATTTGCTATCTCTTTTGGCACACCCTACCCGGCTGGAATGGCCCTTATGAAGCCTGAGGCGCGGCTCGCCCGTTCGGGTCGTTGCATTGACTTGATTGTATCTATCTGAAGGGACGGGCGCACGCCACCAACTGACTTTGGACAGCCCGAGGATTCACTCTGACCACCCGTCACAACGACCGACGCTTAACACCGAGACGACACATAGCACATCGATTGTGGACGCAGGGTATAATGGGGGTGCCATCCGCCCTGAACAGTGCGTGCAAAGACATCCCGCTGAGGAACTGTCAGTCCAAAGCCGCTCGATAGCAGTCGTCAGGAACCACAACAACCGTTCGGCACGTCTGCCGACATTATGCGATGTCTGCGAGAAACCGATAACGGAATACCCCTTCATTGCCAAGCACAGCACTTATGGTCGCCACCGGCAGTATCATTTCTCGTGCGCCTTGAGAGTAGGGTTAGTATCCACAACGCAGAGATGCAATGAGCCGACGCTTGACGGAGAACTCCGTGAGCCGCTATCTTGACAGGTAGGATGTCGATAGCGGAAGCTCTGATTTTAAAGCCACATCGATGATAAGACTGATAAATCCAAGTGCCATTGATCTTGGTGCTGGATGGCCAAATCGGCTAAGAGCCCTTTGGGTTCTTGCGCCTAGAGCGCGTTTGACAGGTTGGGCCAAGGCTATTGCGAAAGCCACAGTGCTCCGGAGAGAGCGAATAGGAGAGTGCCCATCTAGCTCCATGAGCTAGATCGACATAGGAGAACCCGTTTACACAGGGTTTAATAACCCGAAACCGAAGGCAAAAACTAGCGGTACCGATAGACGCTAGGATGTGAAAAGATGAGTTTCGGACGAGGGAGCTACAACCGCAGCGGTAGCAGCGGCAGTGGATTCAGGTCCTTCAAGCCAAAGCCGGTTGAAGTCGGAAAGGAGTATGACGTTACTATTTCCGAGATCAGCAGGCGCGGTGACGGCATTGCGAAGGTTGACGGTTTCGTCATCTTCGTAGCCGGCGCTAAGCAGGGCTGGCAGGGCAAGGTGAAGGTCACTCAGGTAGCCAACAGGTTTGCCACGGGCACAGTTGTTGGCGGTTCTGAGGGCATGCCCGCAAGCAGCGGCAGCGCTCCAGCAAGCGACGCAGGAATGTAAGGTCCTCCTGGGCCTTCTTCTGTATTGGCGGCCCCCCAAAAGGCGGCCGCTCCGTTTTCATTTTAGAAGCAAAGCGAGAAGTTGCCCTCTCGGGTAAAGCCAGGTCCGGGAAGCGGCCAGATTGTTCGAGACTAAATAGACCAGGTTCGCAGGTGGTCATGTCCTTGGGCGACGTTGCGAAGGCGAGCGGCGGAAGAACAACGAACCTGAGCGCGAGGATGCGAATGAAGCGCAGATGGCTGGAGACAGACAGTGATAACCGCTAACATCGACGGGCTCGCAGAGCCCCGCAACCCGGGAACAGGGACATACGGCTATGTCATTTACGAAGGCAAGAAGAAGCTTGCAGAAGGGGAAGGCCTCGCGGGATACGAAGTCACCAACAACTACGCCGAGTACGCGGCTCTTGTGGAGGTCCTCAGGAAACTGAAAGAGCTGAGGGCGGAGGCCGACATCGTGATTCGCTCCGACTCCCGACTTCTGGTGGGGCAAATGTCCAAGGGATGGGGAGTCAGGGGTGGCGGATACCTTGGGAAGCTCAAGGAAGCAAGGGACCTTCTGAAGGAGTTCGGGTCCGTCGCCTTCGAATGGATACCGAGGGAACAGAATAAGGAAGCCGACCTACTCTCCCGAATAGCCTATGAGAAGCATAGGAAAGAATGAGGCGAACCAGGGAACCCAGATGCAAAGATGGGCGCGTGCGCTTCCAGTCGTAGCCGAGTTCTCTGAAGACTTGACCGAGCGCAGACCACTGACATACTCCCACCCCTAAAGGGTGTGGGGTTCTGGCGTCTCTCGGATTCATAGAGTCGCGCCTCTGGGGATATCAGTGTT
>Ga0208563_1000096_pt1 | contig 93429 bp, 100 predicted proteins | sample June2015DPH_17_1_2_FD_184717 | JGI IMG/M metagenome (GOLD analysis project Ga0208563, IMG submission 184717) | Peatland microbial communities from SPRUCE experiment site at the Marcell Experimental Forest, Minnesota, USA - June2015DPH_17_150... | ecosystem: Environmental > Terrestrial > Soil >... | reverse complement strand
GCCCCATCCTTCTCGAATATCGCGAGCTGGGACTCCCTCTCGTGCAGGTCGATTCCTACATACAGTACACTGTTGTCCATGCCTCCCAGAGTGGCTCGTTTCTTCATTAACCCACGTCATAGGGTCAAGATGGAACGCATGAACGGAGAGTTCAGAGACCGTGAGAAGGTGATGCGCGGACTGAAGTGGATGGACTCGCCCATCCTGAAGGGGATTCAGATTTACCATAACTTCGTTAGGCCGCACGAAGGCCTGAACGGAGACACCCCAGCCCACCGAGCGGGAATCAAAGTCGAGGGAGACGACAAATGGAATACGCTAATCCAGAACGCCAGACATACGCAGTTGGAGCGGAGCGAAAGAGAATGAAGGTGCCGCTCTCGTTTGGGCAGGGGTTCGCCCTGATTGTAGGGGCCGTCATGGTCGCCTATGGTTCGTGTGCCCAATGGGTCTGGAAGACGACCTGTAAATGTCCGAGTGGTGGTCCTTGCTTTTGCCCCGCTCAACCGTCACCGAATGGGCCCCTCAACTACCCTTTAATTTTCATCGGCATAGTTCTCATCGCCTATTCGCTAATCTCAATCTATGTCTCGCGTCGTCAGCACCAGCGAGTTAACAGGGAGAAGATTAGCACCAGTTGAGTTACCAGAACCCATTCAGACCTTAGAACGGATATATACGCAGGAGAGGCAACTCAAATCGGGTCAACTGAACCCCGCGTTACCAATCATGGTGTTGCCCTGACTTGCCAATAGAACAGTTGATGTGGGTCGAGAAGTACAGGCCTTCGAAACTCGATGACCTCGTCGACCAGGAGGCTGTCAGGCGTCGCCTCAAGCAGCTCCTCATGAAGAAGGAGGAGCTCCCACACCTGCTCTTCGCGGGTCCACCCGGTTCGGGCAAGACCACCACCGCTCTGATCATCGCCCAGCAGATTCTCGGCGAACACAAGAGCGAGTACCTGCTCTCTCTGAATGCGAGCGACGAAAGGGGGATAGACGTGGTCAGAGAGAGAGTGAAGACATTCGCCCGCTTCGCGGACAGGAGGGCGGGCGTCCCGTACCGTCTGGTGATACTCGACGAAGCGGACGAGATGACGCACGACGGGCAGACCGCGCTGAGGAGGATAATGGAAGAAGCTTCGGCCTACACGCGCTTCATTCTCATCTGCAACTACTCTTCAGGCATCATTGAACCATTGCAGAGCAGGTGCGCCATCTTCAGGTTCCACCGGCTTGACGAAACCGCAGTCACAGAATACCTGAAGGTGGTGGCGAAGGGAGAGAAACTGAAGGTGGCCTCCGAAAGCGTCTACAACGCGATCTACGAGGCGAGCCAGGGAGACCTCCGGCAGGCGATTCATATGATGCAGGCCGCGTCGGCCTCCTCTGAGCTAACCCTCGAGGCTGTGAAGTCGGTTTCTGGGGCGACCGTCAAGACCCGCGTGAGTGAGGTGATGAAACTTGCCCTGGACGGGAACTTCGAGGCCGCGAGGACGAAGATGGTCGAGCTGACGAAGGTATACGGCATCCCAGAGAGGGACTTCTTGCGCTTCGCCAACGAATCCCTGAATTCGATGAAGGTCGACGACCCGGCAGGGGCTGTCTCGATACTTGCCGAATACGACTTCCGCCTAGTCCAGGGGTCCCAACCGGAGCTGCAGCTCACCGCGATGCTCGCCCAGCTCTCGTCTCTGAAGAGGAAGGCTGAGTAGCTCGGACCTCTCTCTACCCCGCGGCATAAGGGACATCGAGCCCGATGAGTATGCTTTGCAGGCCCGTGTGCAGCGGGCGTTCGAGGAGGTAGCAGATCTCTTCAACTTCAGGATGATGGAACCGGCACCGCTGGAGCATCTGTCCGTCCTAAGGGCCAAGAGCGGTGCCGAGGTCGACAAGGAGATCTACGCCTTCAAAGACAAGGGAGGGCGCGACGTGGGTCTGAGGTTTGACCTTACGGTTGGCATGACCCGTTATGTGTGCGCAAGACGCGACCTCAAGCCGCCAGTCAAGCTCGCCTCCCTTGCTGGCGCGTGGAGATACGACGAACCCCAGCACGCCCGGTACCGGTGGTTCAGGCAGTGGGACCTCGAGATCTTCGGCCCTCCTTCCCTCGAGGCGGATGCGGAAGTAGTGGAAGCGAGCTACCGTCTCTTTCAGAGACTAGGTCTGAAGAGCTTCAGCGTGCAGATTGGAGACAGGGGCACGGTCCAACACTTCGTCAACAAGGTCCTCGGCATCAAAGAGAACGAGAGGTCAGTCGAGATGATGCGCGCCCTGGACAAGGTCCAGAAGAGAACATTGCCGTCTCTCAGAGACGAGTACGTCGAGAAGGGGTTCAGACCCGAGGACATAGACAGGCTTTTCGAATTCGGCAGCATCAGGGGTCCTCCGGGGAAGGTGTTGTCTAGGCTGAACGAGAGCAAGATTGAGTCTCCGACCCTCGAGGCGATCGCCGACATGATGAAGGGCAGGGGGGTAGAAGTCGAGTTCAACCTCGGCGTGGTCAGGGGCATCGACTACTACACAGGAGTGGTCTTCGAAGTCGTCGACAAGACCCACCCTGATTTGGGTTCCCTGGCCGGGGGAGGAAGGTACGACCTCCTTCCGGGAGCCTTCGGGCGCCCCGACCTTTCTGCGACTGGGGCGGCAGGAGGGATGGAAAGGATCGCCCTCTCGCTTTCGCGGGACGCCGTGCGCCCCTCCCCGCTGGTATACGTCGCCGTGGCCGGCAAGAAGGCTCAGGACGAATCGTACAGGGTTCTTCGGGAGCTCCGGGCCAACGGCGTGCCGGCAGAATCTGCTCTGCAGGAAAGGGCTCTCGCCAGGCAGCTGGAAGATGCCAGCCGGCGGGGGGCTTCCTGGGTCATCATCTTGGGCGAGAAGGAGGTCCAGGCGGGGAAGGTGACACTCCGGAACATGACGAACAGGACTGAGGAGCTAATCTCGTTTGCCACAGCCCTCGACCGCCTTAAGCGTACCTGAATCAGACTGATTCGGGCTCTTCGGGATAGTCTTTAATCTGAGTCTCTGCGTAGTTGTAGGTCGGCATGGAAAGAGCGATAGTGCTGGTCAACCTGAGTCCCGGGGCAGAGGAGGAAAGCGTTGCCGCTCTCAAGGGGATGGCGGGGATCAAATCGGTCTACCAACTCTACGGTCTGTACGATCTCCTGGTGATAATCGAGGGAGCCGACGACCAGGCAGTGAAATCAGTCATCGCTGACAACCTGAGGTCGAAGGCGGGCGTGGTCTCGACGATCACAATGAAGATTATTTCGTGAGGCGCGCTCAACGCTTAAACGGGTTAGGAACCGAACGGGCCCCAGTTGGCACCTAGAGTACTCGTAACGGGCTCTTCCGGTCAGATAGGCTCCGAGCTGGTGCCGTACCTCAGGTCGCTCTACGGGAACGACAACGTGGTTGGGGGGGACCTCCGGACTTCCAGGGATCCCCTGCTGAGGGCCGGACCCTTCGAGATTCTCGACGTCTCAGACGCCTCCGCTCTGACTAGGGTGGTCAAGGAGCACAGAGTCGATATCATCTACCACTTGGCCGCACTGCTATCTGCGACCGGGGAGAACAACCCACAACTCGCGTGGCAGGTCAACATGGACGGGCTCAGGAACGTGCTCGAAATCGCGAGGACCAACGGCCTCTCCAAGGTCTTCTGGCCGAGTTCCATAGCCGTCTTCGGGCCTGACGCTCCGAGAATCAACGCGCCCCAGAACACGCCGTTGAACCCGACGACCATGTACGGGATCACCAAGGTGGCAGGAGAGCTTCTCTGCAACTATTACTTCCTGAAGTACGGTCTCGACGTGCGCTCCCTCAGGTACCCGGGGCTGATAAGTAGCAACGCGCCCCCAGGCGGTGGGACGACCGACTACGCCGTTGAGATCTTCTACTCTGCCCTGACCAAGGGGAGCTACTCATGCTTCCTCAGGGAGGACACGGTTCTTCCCATGATGTACATGCCCGACGCCCTGCGCGCGACGGTCGACCTCATGCAAGCCGACAGGAAGAACGTCCCCCGACACCTTGGCTACAACCTGGCCGCCATCAGTTCCTCCGCGGGCGAGCTTGCCTCCGAAATCCGAAAGCACATTCCTGGCTTCAGGGTTGCCTACTCCCCCGACCAGCGCCAGATGATTGCGGATTCCTGGCCCATGTCGATATCCGATAAGGAAGCCCGCCATGACTGGGGCTGGTCGCACAAGTACGACCTAGCAATGATGACCTCGGACATGCTATCCAAGCTGGGCCCGAGGCTGACATCCGAACAGAAAGACGTTTAGCCCCTCCGCCGGACCCGCAAATCGAGATACATGCGCAATCCCACTTCGTTTCTGAAACAGGAATACGACGACCTCGTGAGGCAGGAGATAGACTGGAGGCTCAGGATCCTCAGTGGACCGAGCACTCCTTGGTGCATGGTCGACGGGCAGAAGGTTCTGATGTTCTGTTCCAACAACTACTTGGGGCTGAGCAATCACCCGAAGCTGAAGGAAGCCGCCATCGCCGCTGTGAAGACGTATGGGGCGGGGTCAGGGTCAGTCAGGCCGATCGCAGGGACCATGGAGGTCCACGTGGAGCTCGAAAGGCGCCTCGCACGGTTCAAGGATGCTGAGGCCTCGCTCGTCTACCAGACCGGGTTCGCAGCGAACGCGGGCCTGATTCCGCAGCTGGCCGGAAAGGGAGATCTGATTATCAGCGACGAGTTGAATCATGGCAGCATCATTGACGGCGTGCGGCTCTCGCACGCCGAGAGGGGGGTCTACAAGCATGCCGACGCCGACGACCTCGACCGGGTCCTTGACGGGGCCGAGAAGGCCTCTCCCGCACCCAGGCGGATTCTCATAATCACCGACGGTGTCTTCTCAATGGACGGAGACATCGCTCCCCTGGACAAGGTTGCAAAGTTGGCTGCTGAGCACGGAGCAATGGTATACGTCGATGACGCTCATGGTGAGGGCGTCCTGGGAGAAGGCGGCAGGGGCATCGTTTCGCACTTCAAGCTCCCCAGGGACAAGGTTCAGGTCGAGATGGGTACCTTTTCAAAGGCCTTCGGCGTGGTCGGAGGACACGTTTCGGGGTCGAAGGACTTGGTCAACTTTGCATACAACAAGTCTAGGACTTGGCTTCTCAGCGGGTCTCACCCGCCCGCGGTCGCCGCTGCCTGCATCGCTGCGGTGGATGTGCTCGAGCACGAACCACAGCACGTGAAGAGGCTCTGGGACAACACACGCCGCTTCAAGAAGGTGATGAAGGACCTCGGGTTCGACATCGGAAGAAGCGATACACCCATCACTCCGGTGATGGTGGGCGAGAGCGGGAAGGCCAAGAGGCTCAGCTCGCGCCTCTTTGAGCTCGGCGTCTTTGCGCTCCCAATCGTCTATCCTATGGTCGCACAGGGAAAGGCCAGGATAAGGACCATCATGAACGCGGCTCTGACGAACGAGGACATAGACTTCGCAGTCAACGCGTTCGAGAAGGCCGGCAGGGAGCTAGAAATCATCTAGAGAGAAAGGGTCTCCTAGGTTCCATCCGTCGTCCTTGTACTTCGAAGTGGTCAGGTCGAGGGTAGACTCCGACTCTGTCTTCGTGAGCCGGTCTTCCTCGAGCGCGTATCCAGAGCCCTCCACCAGCTTGGAAACGAAATCGCGAGTCTTGACTCTGCAGTTCGACACGGGGGCGAACTTGCTCCTCGGATACCGGCGCATCAGCTCTTTTGCGCCCGGCCTCGTTAGCGCCTCGACCTCCTCCAAGTCTGCGTCGATGAGGAGGGTGCCGTGGCAAAGGACGCCCCTTTTCGAAATGTACGCCGCCATGCCACTGATCTTTCCGTGCCTGTCGAATATGCCATTCGGGGGCTCGAATTCACAATCCACGTGGCAGGCTCGGAGCGCTCTGACGATCTGCGATGCAAACGACACGAAGACCCGGTTTGCATCGCCCAGCCCAGCTCCCGTCCCATCTGCCCCCCTCGGGACGAAGAACGACCAGTTCAGGTTCCCCGGCCCGTTGTAGACTGTCCCTCCGGCAGTGAACCTTCGCACAATCGGGATGGACTTCCCGCGGCAGTACTCGACGTCGGTCTCAGAGGTAGCAAGCTGGGCCCTACCAATGATCACGGACTTCTGGTTGTTCCAAACTCTGAGGATTGGGACCCGGAGCTCCATGAAGAGAACCTCTTCGAGAGCCAGGTTGGAGAAAGGATCGCCGAGCGTCACTTCGAGGAGTCTTCCGACCAACGGTCTCAACGGCACGGCGCATAGATTAAGAGCTTTGAATCGGACACGTATGCGAGGTTCAGAATGCCGTTCAGGTTCCTTCCTGACGTCGCGATTGCCGACATCGCCTTCGAGGCTGAGTCCGACTCGGTCAACGGGCTCTTCGAATCATCGGCCCTTGCGGTCTCCGACATCATGGTCGACCTCGAGACCCTGCGGTCTGACACGACAAAGAAGGTCAGGATTTCTTCCGAGGATCTCGACAGACTCCTCTACGACTTCCTCACCGAGATCATAGTAGTCAAGGACGTGGACTCCCTACTCTTCCGCGAAATCAAAGTTGAGGTCGCCGCCGACCAGAAGTCGCTCGAGGCGACGATGAAAGGAGAACCGATTGACAGGGGCAGGCACTTGCTCAGGAACGACGTCAAGGCAGTGACGATGCACATGTTTGGGGTCAGGCGCGAAGTCAATACCTGGAAGGCGACGGTCGTCTTGGACATCTAGCCGCAGTCCGACATTCGCGCGCAAACGCTTAAAGAAGCAGTGAGGGTCGCCGACTCGGATTAGGTACCACATTCGACATGCCACAGATTGACTCGATAAAACAGATCTCAGATGTCGTCTGGGAGATCCCAACATCCTACAAGTCCGGAATGCTCGTTCCGGCAAGAATCTATGCCACCAAGAAGCTGTTGGATGGGATGGATGCAGGGGTCTTCGAACAGGTCACCAACCTCGCGTGTCTGCCAGGGATCGTCAGGAACGCATATGCGATGGCGGACGCGCACTGGGGTTACGGGTTCCCCATAGGTGGCGTGGCGGCATTCGACATCGAATCTGGTGTCATCTCGCCAGGCGGGGTTGGTTTCGACATCAATTGCGGAATGCGGCTAATTAGAACCAACTTGCGCTATCCAGAGGTCAAGTCCAAGGTGAAGGAGCTAGTGGACCTCATGTTCAGACTAGTTCCTGCCGGGGTTGGCGTTAAGGGGACTTTGAGAATATCAGAATCGCAATTCGACGAGGTTATGAAATACGGGGTCAAATGGTGTGCCGAGAACGGGCTGGCCTGGGAGGACGATCCATCCCATGTAGAGGAGGGAGGCTTCATCAAGGGCGCCGACCCATCGAAGGTGAGTCGCCAAGCGCGGAGCAGGGGGATTGGGCAACTCGGGACCCTCGGCTCGGGAAACCACTACCTCGAGATCCAGGTCGTCGACCCAGCTCGGTTCTTCGACCGCGGTCTCGCGAAGCACTTCGGCATCGTCGAGGAGGACCAGGTGGTTGTCATGGTCCACTGCGGGAGCAGAGGGTTCGGCCACCAGGTGGGGAGCGACTATCTCAGAGTCTTCGACAGCGCGATGAAGAGATACGGCATCTCGGTCAGGGATAGGGAGCTCGCCTGTGCCCCCTTCTCGTCCAAGGAGGGGAAGGACTACTATGGCGCGATGGTCTGCGCATCTAACATGGCCTTCACCAACAGGCAGGTGATCGTTCAGAAGGTCAGGGAGGCCTTCTCCCAAGTCTTCCACAGGGAGGCTGAGGCCCTCGACATGCATCTGATATACGACGTCTGCCACAACGTAGCCAAGGTCGAAAGGCATTCTTACGACAGGATCAGCGCCGACTTCCTCGTCCACAGGAAGGGGGCCACCCGGAGCTTCGGGCCCGGTCATCAGGACATACCGGCTCCCTACAGGGCGGTCGGACAGCCGGTCATCATAGGGGGGTCGATGGAGACAGGCTCCTATCTGCTCGTCGGGACCTCGAAGGCGATGGAAGATACCTTCGGTTCCACGGCCCACGGCTCCGGAAGGACGATGTCGAGAACTGCTGCCAGACGCGAGGTGAGGGGTGCTGAGCTCCAGAGGAAGATGCTCGAAAGGGGGATCTACGTGAAATCGGCCACGATGGACGGTCTCGCAGAAGAGGCGGGAATGGCATACAAGGACATCTCGGAGGTGGTGGAGACAATGGATCGGGCTGGAATCTCCAAGAAGGTAGTGGCCCTGAGGCCTGTCGGCAACATCAAGGGATAATCCATAACCGCGAAGCGCGCGCCTGAAGTCAGACTGGATGCGGCCCTACTACCATAACCCACGGATCAGGTCGTGGGTCCTCAGGTGAAGCTGGTACCTTCCCTCGTCAGGGAGGATCAGACCGCAAGCGGGACACTGGTAGGCGCCGGGAGGCAGACGATAGTTGGTTCGAGTCCTGTTGGCCGCTGTTGGGTCAGGCGAGTGGACTACGACCTTGTCTTCCTGCCTCGCGACACCATAGTACTTGGCGTCCTTCCTCCTAGAGACGAACTTCTCCACGAAATGCATCAGCTGTGCAACGTCCAGTTTCGGTCCCGACATCCAGTCGATGACAATGCTGTTGCCTTTCACCAGGGCGAGGCTCTTACCCAGCAACTCGTCCAAGATTGACGCCGCCAAAGCCAGTTGTTCTTCCTGGGTCAGCTCTGAACAATCGACTTCGATCATTGCGCACTGCGAAGTCGAGCAGACCGTCTCAGATAACCATGCCGCTGGGCATCACAAAAGACTCTACAGAATCCTCAGCGGAGATTCTTTGAAGTCAAGGACGGAGATTAGGCGGGGTTCTTCAGCCAGCACATTCCTTGTGATAGCTCTTCTTCATCAAGAAGCCTTTCTTCACTTCTTGGCCTGCAGGAATGTCTTTGCCGCATTTTGCGCAATTCATGTCTGAGGGTGTGCATTTGGCTGTTTTAAGGGTGTCAACCTGAAGTTCCCGACGCTTGACAGGGACAGAATCCTGGGCCGGGCCCCGAAGATTCAACAGAGCCCCAACTGATTATCTTAGAGTAGCGGACTCGATCTAGTGTTGATATGACCGTTAAGAGTGACGTAACCTCAACGGACTATCAAAGGCTAGGCTAGCCTATGTACCCTGGCCTGGCTTCGCGCCTGGGCTGGGGCGTCGTTTCCTGTGACTGCTCCGACATCGCCTGGAGCTGGCTTATTACTTTCTGAGTCTCCTCTGCCTTCTCATTCAACTTCGAAGTGTCTATCGGGAACTCGACTGCTTTAGACAGGACTTCAAGAACAGACTTCGAGGCTCCGGCGTCGACGACGAACCCCGAGGTCTCGCCCAGGAGACACGCACCCTCAAGCCCGCGGAGAGCCGCCATCCCGATCAGCAGACCGTTCATGCCGCTGATTCTGCCGTCCTTCATCAGGTTTACCCCCATCTGGGAGATTGAATCTGACATCGCCCTGGACGTGGCCGCGCCGTAGACCTTCGGGGACGCGGAGAAGGAACCAGTGATGTAGGCCGCGAGGGCGTAGACCTTCTCTACTCCGCATTTCTTGACCCTCTTGATCACCGCATCGGAGAGTTCGTACTCCCCGTCCGAAGTCGCAGGCTGGGCGTCGGCCGTGAACACAAAGAGGTCCTTGCCCTTCGCCGCTTGGCCGAAATAGAGCTCCCCTTTCGTCTCCTCGACTGTGCCGTCAGCTCTTACGTTGACTTGGGGAGGGAAGCTTTCGCTCGTGTACTCGGCGACCTTCTTCAACTTGAAGGCGCTAACCAGATGGTCGGCGGCCAACTTCCCGACGTACCCGCTCCCAGGGAGTCCACAGACTAGGACAGAGTTGGTCGCCTTCGGCGCGCGAATGACCCTCTCCCTGATCTCTTCCTTCCTCTCAGCCCTGCGCGCCACTACTCCCCCTCCTTCCTGCTCAGCTTCTCACTGAGGTCTACGAGCTTCCCTCTGTCCTGGACTTTGATTGACGTCTTGAGCCTGAAGCGTAGCCCGAGCTGTCTGAAGATCGAATAGAGTTCGCCCCCCGAGACGCGCTCCGCCAGGCGGCCTTCCCGTATCATGCCTGCCAGTTCCTTCACCATCGCCTCGGTCTGCCTCGGGTAGAACCCATACGCAGCCTCGAGAACTTCCTCTCCCCTGTCGTATAGCATCTCCTCGACCAGCTCCCTGTCAGTCTTGTCCTTTCTCGCGGGTGCGGCTGTGGCCTTTAGGCGCCTTCTCAGCGCCTCGAGTTTCTTCTGCTCGAGCAGTTTGATTTCTGCGTCATCTTCCAAGGTCTTCGCTTCGACCGAACCCGGCGCACATAAAACGGTTGCTCAGTGACTTCGCGCCATCCCAAGCGCGACGACGAGCAGCCTCGGGAAGTCCTTCGTGTCGAACTTGGCCTTGGGCCTGGCCAGCACAGGGTAGAGAACCAGAAACGCCGCAGCGACTATGAACCACCTGAGCAGAGCAAGATTGTTTGAGCTCAACTCGACATCCGCCCTCTTGATTGCGACGAAGGCCATACCCCGGATGATGCTCAGGACGACAATCAGGGTATAGCCCCTGAAGTTGACCAATCGGGGTTCTCCCGAGGGACTGACGCTTTAGGGAAGGCGGAGGACTACGGGAAAATATCGGTTTTCGATGGCCACACCTTGCCCGAATTCGGACAAGACGGCCGACCTATGGTTGGGTAATCTTGATTGATTGAGTCGGGCAGGACGTCTCGCAAGCCATACAGAAGATGCAGTCCGTTTCCCTGATCGGTTCGCACTTGTCCGTCCTGTATTCGTTCCATTCCGGTGTCCCCTTCTCGAGCACCTTGTCCTTCCCCGTTCCCGCCTGGCCGGGATTCAGGATCCACTCGAAGACGAAGACCGGGCATACGTCCATGCAGACGCCGTCGGCCACGCACGATTCCCAGTCGACCGCTACTGCAGTCCCGTGTATCCCGTGCTTGGTCGGAAGCGGTTTGCCCTCGCCATCCATCCTCGAGGTGCCTGCGGCCCGAACCTTGTGCCCGTTATGCTCTCCGGTAATCGGGAACTGGTCGGGCTTCGAAAGAAAGTTCGGGTCTATCGGAGCTGATTTGTAACCTGGGTCTCTCGTCATTTTGGACAGAGGCCGTTTCTGAGAGGGGATTATAAGTCTACTCGCGCTGTTCGAGGACTTCGAATGCTCCTTCGCTCTTCAACTTGTAGACTGTTATCGGCTTGAAGGTGAAGATGCCCACTTCAACGACACCGGGGACTGCCTTCAGCCTGACCTCCATGGCCTTCGGCTCCTTTACCGGCTCAAACATCGTGTCGAGGATTAGGTTCCCATTCTCGGTGAAGTACGGATATCCCTTCGGTAGCAGCCTCTCTTCAGGGACGCCCCCGAGCATCGAGAGCTTCATCTTTGCGCTATCTCTGGCCATGGGGACCACCTCGACCGGCACTCTGACTCCCTTCTCACAGAGACGCGTTGAGAACTTCTCCTCCGACGCGACAATGGCGACTTCCTTCGCACTGCTCATGACGATCTTTTCCCTGAGGAGAGCTCCGCCACCCCCCTTAACGAGGTTCAGGCCCGAGTCGACTTGGTCCGCCCCGTCAACTACGAGGTCCACCGATCCCGTGAACGGCACTAGACTGATGCCGTTCCTTGAGGCGACCATTTCGATCTGAGTGGACGTAGGGACCCCGCCGATGCCTTTCGCCTTCATCATGACCAGAGGCGACAGCTCTTCGATTAGCGCAGCGACAGTCGAGCCGCTCCCTAGGCCGAGGGTCATCCCCGCCCCGACCTTCTTCGCGAGGATCTGGGCTACGCCTTCCAGAGCCTGTCTGTGTTTGTCCATCAGTCTTCCTGCTGCTTCTTCTCGATGTCGATCTGCTCTAATCGCGTCAGGGCCTCCATCACTTCGTCCCTGATCTCCTTGACCCTCTTTTCGGACTCTGACATCTCGGGCCTGGCCCTCTTCTCGACGGCCCTCTCCAGGTCCGTCCCGCGGTCGACCTTTGGAGCGACTTCTTTCTTGCCGACCCCGGGCGCGACGACCCCTAGTCTCTGCTTCGCGGTGTCGAGCCTTCCCTCGATGTTCTGGATCTTCTGCTCAAAAAGCGTGACCAGTTCGTTTCTCAGGCCCTCCAGCTCTCCGACCTCGACCACCAGTTCGACATCCTTCAGCTTCGCTTGGAGGTCCTTGATCTGCTCGCTGTACCGCTTCGAAATCATCTCCCTCTCTTCCTTCGTGATTCTGCCCTCGTTTTCTGCCTCGTAGAGCTTCATCAGGGCTGACGAAAGGAGATCCCTCTCTACCATGATCGTCCTCATCTCTCTCCTAGAGCGGTCGAGGTCAGAGGAAGAGACCGTCGAAGTCGTCATCCCGCCGCTCGCGTCCCTGGAAACCGCGACAACCTTCTCAGGCTTCGGTCGCGAGTAGAAAACGAAGTACGTGACCACGGCACCGAGACCGAGCCCCACTGCGCCGGCGACCACGGCAGTGATCAAGTCGACCATGGAGACGATTCCTTGTCCGTCCTGCACGTGCTTCGGTATTAAAGGTAGATTCTAACTGACTTTCACGAGTGTCAGAAACAACCGCTGCTTCTCTCAGATACTCGAGCGGGTGGGGAATGGCCTAAGTGGGCTGACGTTCCCGACTACTGGATAAGAAACATTGCAGGCCCTCAGCCTGGCGGTGGAGAGATCATTATGATGTTGTCCCCCCTGACGATCAGCGTCCCCAAGGAGCTCGACGCACCATCCTCTGCGACCTCTTCGGCCCTCTCGAGGGAGAGGTTCATGTGCTGGTCGAAGCCCTGTAGAGCGCCTCTGATCACCTTCCCTCCCTTCAGCTTGATGAGGACGACTTTCCCGACGCTCTCATCGAGCACTTTCACCGCCATGTCTGCTGACAAATAGGTGCCCTTGTTCTCGCCTTCGAATGGATTTATTTAAGCAATCAGATTTGCGGCATTGAATGAAAAAGTGGGTCCTGTCCAGGCGAGATTCCGCTGAGATGGTCGGGAAGATCGAGTCCTCGCTTGGCAAGGCTCTGAACCTGCCGAAATCGGCGCAGGCAGAGTGCGCGGAGCCTGAAGAGGGTGTCGTCTTTGTGAACCTCGACAGCTTCACCTTCGTGAAAGCAGAAGGCAGGTTCGTCCCCTTCCTTGGGTCGCCCAAGGTCTTGGAGTTGTTCCCTACGGCCGTGGTCGACGAAGGCGCTATCAGGTTCCTCTTGAATGGTGCGGACGTCATGCGACCTGGGATCAGGAGGTTCGACGAATGGGGCGCGTCGGGAGCCGTCGTCGTGGTGAAAGAGGAAAAGAAGGGACGGGCGATTGCGATTGGTCTCTCCATCGTTTCCAGTTCTGAGGCGTCTACGATGACCAAGGGCAGCTGCCTGAAGAACCTCCACCACGTTGGCGACCGATACTGGACCCTTCACAAGAGTGTCTGAATTCGAAAGAACGCGCTGTCATTGCGGGCGCGGCTACGAACCATGAGTAGTTTCGGCACACCCTCCCCTTATATGCTGAGCACGGATTCCGCACCTTCTGAAGAATACTGTACAAGTTGGTCTAACAAATTCGCGGTGTTGACAGAATTGCGGGACCGGTTCACGCTTAATAATGGGTTTCGGGTCAAAGGAGGAAAAGCTATCAATGTCAGGTGTAGTACAGGAAAGAAAGTTGGAAGGTAAGAGCAAGGAGATACTGCTGAAGGCGCTTGCTCTGAGGAGCATCGAAGACATCCCTAAGATTCAGGAGGACGTGACGAACAGGACGATAGTGATTCTGAAGGTCACCCCGCTTGCTCAGAAGAGCTTGGAAGAGCTGAAATCCTCGGTCGAGCAGCTCTACGAGTTCGCCACTTCCGTCGGTGGCGACATCGCGAGGCTCGGAGACGAGAGGGTGGTGATTACGCCACCGGGCGTCCGGATCTGGCGCGGTCTGCAGTAGCGGAAAGCGAGAGCCGACCTATTACTCGAGTTCAGTGCACATCTCTGAGCTCTGCTCCCATCCAACTTCCTGTAGACTCCCGTGTTCTTCGAGGCATGGAGGTTCATTGAGGGATAACCGCTGGCGCGTGCGCAGCTAGTAGACCCTGATTGCTTCTTGGACCGCAGGATGAAGGGCCGGCACCCTGTAGATCCTCTGGATGGCATATGCTAGGTTTTCCGTCTTCCTCTTCTCGCCGTGGTTTACGAGGACAACCTGTAGCTTTGGCCTGAGCTTTCCGACGAACCTGATTATCTGATTGTAGTCGCTGTGGCCGCTGAAACCTTCCACCTTCTGTACAGTCGCCCTGATGTCCACAATCTTGATCTTGCCGCTCTGGTCCATCAGGCTAGCCTGGCTGCTGCCATCCAGCACCCTTCGTCCGAGAGTGCCTTGGACCTGGTATGAAACGAAGAGGATCTTGTTCTTGTCTGACGGGGCGATGTTCTCGAAGTAGTCGAGAACGGGTCCCCCTTCGAGCATCCCTGACGTGGCCATTATTATCGCGGGCCCCTCGCGGTATGCCTCCTCTCTGTTCGAAGGGTGCTCTACTTCGGTGAAATACTCGGACTTGAACGGGTTGACGCCCTCCTCCAGGATCTTAGTCCTTAGCTCTCTCGATAGGTAATCTGCATATGAGACATGGATGGCTGTCGCCTCCGAGATCATTCCCTCGGTGAAGACTGGCGCCTCGACCAAGACCTTGTTCCTCATGTACTGGTCGATTACCAGAAGAATCTCCTGCGCCCTGCCCACCGCAGGGACAGGGATCAGTACCTTTCCTCCGCCCTTAAGCACGCTGTTGATTGACTCGACGAAATTCGTCTCCACTTCTTCCCTGATGGGCATGATGTCTTCCTTCGCCCCGTAGGTGCTCTCGGTGATCAGCGTCTCCACCCGAGGGTAGTTCCATGTTGCCGAGTCGAAGAGTTGGGTCCTTCCATACTTGTAATCGCCTGTGTAGACGATGTTGTGGGCCCCTTCCCCGATGTGCAGGTGGACCGTCGCAGATCCAAGGATGTGCCCTGCGTTGTTGAAGACCAGCTTGATGTCAGGCGAGATATCGGTGACCATCCCGTACGGCAGGGTAATCGCGTGTTGGATCATGTCCCTGATGTCTTTCTGATCATAGATCAGTCTCCCTCCTTCAATCTGTGCTATCTTCACGAAGTCGTTCTGCAGCAAGGTCATCAGCGGCAGGGTCGGCTCCGTGCAGTAGACCGGCCCGTCGTATCCATACTTGTACATCGCCGGGAGGAAACCCATGTGGTCGAGATGGGCATGACTGATCACGATGGCGTCGATGTCCCTCGGCGATACGTCGGCCCAGTCTAGCCTGGGATAGGCGTCCCACGCATTCCTCGAGCCCGGGTGGATGCCGCAGTCGAGGAGCACCTTGCTCTCGGCCGTCTCGACGAGCAGGCACGACCTCCCGACTTCTTGGAATGCTCCGAGCGTCTTGATCGTAACGTGCTCGGCCGACGTGAGCCTGGGCCTGAAGATGGCCTCCCCTAGCTCCCTGTAGAACTTCTCCCTAACGTCGCTTCCGACCTTCATCGCGTAGTAGACGTTCTGAATCGCCGTGGACTTGATGTGAGGTGCCTTCCTCACCTTCACCTTCCACCCAGTCTGCTCCATCGATGCTCCAAGGTCAAAGCCCGCCTCCTGAGATAGGAGTCTGGGATTCCCAGCCTCCACCGTTATCTCACCCAACGCGTCGTCGAAGAAGAAGTTGCTCGCTTCAGCCTCTGCGGGGAGGCTCTTCTCGAGTATCTGCCTGGCTTCGCTCTCCGGTTTCCTTATCGATTTCTCTGTCCTGGTGACCACCCTCTTCTTGAGGGAGTTCACTATCTCGGAGATTACGTAGCTGTTCTTATGAAGGAATGCCGGGTTCTTTGTGTATAGGGCTATCCTGGGCCCCTCGTATTCAATCCGTGTTATCTGAGCTTCCGCTGGGATAGTGTTCAGTATTGCACTCATCAGGCTTGCGCTGTTCGCTTTCTGTTCCAAACCTAATCGTCATTCTTGAACTGGGCAAGGAGTCTTTCCTTCTCCTGCTCAGGTATCTCTCGGAATCCGGACTTGTCTAGCACCGCGATGTCGAAGTGGTCGCCCGTGAACACGTTCCTCCTCGTTGCTGCGATTATCGCCTTTGCGGCAATCGGGTAGCACTCTGACGCCGCCATGCCTTCCTTGTACTCTGATTCGAGTATCCCGTACGCCACGGGTGAGCCGCTCCCCGTCGCGACAACCTTCTCTTGGTTCATGGAACCAAAGAAGTCTACGCTGAAGATTGAACCGCCCTTCGAGTCGACCCCTCCGACTAAGACGTCTGCGATGAATGGGTAGAGTCTCGACGAGAAGAGCACGTTTGAGACGACCTGCGCGGCGGCCCTGACCGGCATCTGTCTGCCCCTCTCGATTCTGTAGATGTTCGTGTAGTACTTCAGAGTGTCAACGACATTCTGGGCGTCCGCGACCCCTCCAGAGATTGTCATCGCGATATTGTCGTCGATTCTGAGAAGCTTCTTTCCCCTCTTATGGGCGATGAATCCCCCGGCCGTAACCCTGGTGTCGGTGGCCAGCACCACACCGTCAGAACAGACCAGACCCACTGTGGTGGTGCCGTGGTAGACTGCAGACCCTAGCGTCTTCCCACCGATTACCTTGGAATCTCTTGAAATCATGCTCACAAACACGTTCAGAACGGATGAGACCGCCGTGAGCCAGTTCCTTATTTAATGTTTCCCGGCAGATCATGAAAAAGCGAATCTCTTCTCCACATCGACTCAACTTTCACGATGACGGCGCGGGTGAAATCGGCATCTGCTGCCCGAGAGCGACCGCGGGGGCTCCGGCCGGAAACGGGTTCGTGGAAGAGGGCCTGAACCTCTTTTCTTGCGTACGCAGCGAGCTTAAATCGACTCTTTAGTCTTCATCGAACGTGGCTTCATCTTGTCACCTGATGGAACTCCCGACCAAGGTGCTCATCGGTGATGGCGTTCTGTCAGAGCTGGGTGAGTTCATCAAGGACTCGGCTGGCAGGAAGAAGGTCGCAGTGGCATCGGGGTCCAACGTCCAATCAAAGGTTCGTGATGTTGTTGATTCCATACTGGGCTCGCGGGCGATATGGGTCGAGGTCGGTGCCGCTGACACGGAGAACGTCTCGCGAGTGATGCGCGAGAGTGCGGGGTCGGGCTGCATAATTGGGGTCGGCGGCGGGAAGAGCGTCGACGTCGGCAAACTGGCAGCCTTCCGTAAGCACCTTCCCTTCTACTCAGTGCCTACGAGCGCTTCACACGATGGGATATCGAGCCCGTTCGCATCGCTCAAGGGACTCGACCGCCCCTACTCGGTTATGGCGAAGCCCCCGGTAGGAATCCTCGCCGACATAGATGTGATAGCATCTGCTCCGAGACGCCTCCTGTCCTCTGGCTGCGGCGACCTGGTCTCAAAGCTGACGGCGGTGAAGGACTGGCAACTCGCAAGTCGTGCGACGGGCGAGTACTACGGGGGCTATGCGGCCAGCCTCGCTCTGATGAGCGCGAATGTCGTGATCGATGGTTCCAAGAGGATCGGGAGGTTCGGAAGGGACAGTGTCCGAGATCTGGTCGAGGCCCTGATCAGCACTGGGGTCGCAGCGGGGATAGCCGGCAGTTCGAGGCCATGCAGCGGCTCGGAGCATCTCTTTAGCCACTACCTAGACCTACTCGTCCCGGATTCGGGACTGCACGGCGAGAAGTGCGGGATCGGGACGATCATGATGGCGAAACTTCACGGACTCGATTGGCGGGGGGTCCGCTCTGCGCTGATCAACGTTCACGCGCCCGTGGCCGCCTCCGAAATCGGAGTTAGTGATGGGAAGATCATCGAGTCTCTAATCAGGGCCAGCTCTATTCGTCCTGACAGGTACACCATCCTCTCGCGAAGGAAGATGACGAGGAACAGCGCCGCCGAGCTGGCGAAGTCGACTGGTGTAGTCTAGGCTGTCTGGGCGGGGGGTGCGACCTTCTTCCGCCTCGACCTTGGCGTGGGTCCAGCGGGCGTCTTGGATTTCTCTTTCGGGGCTTCCAGTTTCTTCTCGACTGGCTTCTCGTTGAGGAATCTCTCCACGAAGGTGAGTTCCGGGACCGTCGGGACGAACTTGAACACGTCGCTGGACAATCCCCTCTTGATGATTTGCAGCCCCTCGAGCAGGAACAGCTCCTCCGGGACCGACAGCTCTAGGACTTTTTCACTGAGCTTGAAGCCGACCTTGCTTCCTTCCCCCCCGAACCTTCTGTCGATCAGCGCCCTTATCTTGTCGTTATCAGTCTCGACCTTCTTGACGACCTCGAAGTCGTAGACTATAGACTTCCCGGCGAGCCTGTGATTGAAGTCAACTTGGGCCCTCCCCGAGCCTATGAACCTGATGATGCCCATTCTGTTGTCGATGTCGACCGAGTCGCCGACCTCTAGATCGTGCGCTTTCTCGCCGAACTTTCTGAGGGGGACCATCCTCATCTGAGTCGGGTCCCTCAACCCGAACGCCTTCTCCGGCGAGAGTTCTACTTCCTTCTTCTGTCCTACCTCCATCTTCTTGACCTCTTCGTCCAGACCTGAAATGAGCCAGCCTTCTCCCACCGCCTCAAGCCTAGGTTCGTACTTCCTCGTGGCGTCGTAGATCTTGAGCTTCTTCGCTTCTTCCTCGAGGGTCGTCTCGATTCCTTCGCCTGTATCCTTAACCTTCGCCGTGTAGTTAGCGAAGATGAGCATTCCCTTCTCAAACGTCATGGGCTTCGACCAACCACTCAGTTGGGTTTATAGGCTTTCACGCGTTCTTGACAGATGCCAGTGTTTCGCCAACAGCCTTCAGCGTCCTGCTCACGTATCCCTCGTTGATCTGGCCCATGCACCCTACCCTGAACACCTTGCCGGCGAACGGACCGAACCCCCCTGCGACGACGATTCCCTTCTCCTGGGCGAGCGTCTTCCTGAACTTAGCGTCCTCGACTCCTTGAGGATAGTAGGAGGCCACGACCGTCTTGGACCTGACGCTCCGCTCGGCGACTGGCTCAAGCCCAAGCCCGGCAAGCCCGTCGTAGAGAGAAGCGGACATCCGGTCATGTCTCTGGACCCTATTGGTAAGGCCCTCCTCCAAGAGTTCTTTCAGGGCCTCGTCAAGGGCGTAGATCAATGGCAGGGCGGGTGTAAAAGGCGTCTCCCCTCTGGTTCCAAATTCGAGGTATCTGGGGATCTCGAAGTAGCGCGTCTTCGGTGGCGACGCCTTCAGGAAGTCCACCACTCTCTTGCTGACTGAGAGAAGGGCGAGCCCGGGCGGGGCGGCCACGCACTTCTGACTGCCAGTGATACAGATGTCCACGCCCCATTCGTCCACAGGAATGGCGTAGCCGCCGAGACTCGAAATCGCATCGATGACCGCAAACGCGCCGTGGTCGCGCGCCATCTTTGAGGCCTCCCTGAGGTAGGGGACCGCCACCCCAGTGCTGGTTTCGTTGTGAACGAGAAACAGCGCCCTGAAGCTCCCCTGCTTCTCCATTACCTCTCTAAGCTCCTCGAGAGAGGGCGCCTTCCCAAACTCTGCGCGGACCCGGACAGCCCTCCCACCTGCCATCTCGACGGTTTCAGCGAGCCTGTTGCTGAACTCGCCAAAGACGGCCACCACTGCCGAGTCCCCCGGCCTGATTAGGTTCCAGACCGCAGCTTCGACCCCGCCCGTCCCGGAGGAGGAGAAGACGACAACGTTGCCTTCAGTCTGGAACAGCTGTTGTGTCTTGACAAGAATGCCCTTGTATAGCTCGCGGAAAGAATCTCCCCTGTGATTGATTATCGGCTTTAGCATCGCTTTCATGACCCGTTCCGATACGTTGGTCGGACCCGGCAGCATGATCAACTTCTGGTCGCTACTCATGACATCATCCCCCTAGATCCTTTCGCATAAGAGCTCTTACCCTCTCCACGCCTCCGAACTGCTTGACAAGCGTAGCCACCTGGGGAGGGACGAGGTTCTCCCAGTCCTTCCTTTCTAGGATTCGATCCCTGACGTTCGTCGCTGAATACGCCTTCCGTTCAACGTAAGGGACAGCCGCGACACCGATCTTCTCTTCCTTGAAGAGCGAGAAAGTGAGAGCGTCGTTCGTGAATACCGTGTCGAACTTTGGGACCATCGATTTTACTGTGGAGACCCAGAGGGAGTGGGAATCGGCATCCACTATCGGGATTGCCATCCATTTAGACGGATCTATCCCATTCCCATCAAGAGCACTCTTGATCATGGTTATCCTCTCCCCGGCTGTAAACGGGTTGTCTCTTTCGTGGTTCCTCTGCGCGCTTCCGACGATGATGTAGAGGTACTGAACCTCATTCAGCGCGTACCTCACAGCAGCAAGGTGGCCTAGGTGAAACGGCTGGAAGCGGCCGACAAGCAGACCGACTCGCATTCCCTTTCGTTTTCGGCGGCTTCCCGAGGTCTATTTAAGAAGATACTACGTATCGCTTTATCTCGGCGGTTTTCAGAGTCTAGGGTGGAGTTCCTTGCCGTAGACGGTTCCTACGGGGAAGGGGGAGGCCAGATTCTGAGGACCGCGCTCGCGTTTTCAATTATCACGGGCAGGCCGGTCCGCGTGTCCAAGATCAGGGCCGGTCGGGAGGTCCCTGGTCTGAGGAGGCAGCATGTATCATCACTAAGGGTCCTCGGCGCTGTCTTCGACTCCCGGCTGGACGGAGTCGCAGAAGGGTCCTCTGAGGTCTCGTTCGTGCCTGGTCCTCCTCGCGCCGACTCGATCACTCTTGACATGAAGACGGCCGCAAGCATAACTTTGGTGCTTCAGGCAGTGGTCCCGGCCGTCGCCCTCACACACTCTCGACTCACCTTGGATTTGGTGGGAGGGACGGACGTTCCGTGGAGCCCGACCTTCGATTACTTCGACACCATCGTGAGGAGAGCCTACGGAGCGGTCGGAATCAAGTTTTCGGCAAGGGCCGTCAGGCGAGGCTACTATCCGAGGGGAGGGGGCCGGGCCATTGTAGAGGTGGAGCCCTGCGAGGCTCTGCGACCTCTACAGTTGGCCGAGTCACCACTGGTGGAGGCCGTCAACCTCACGAGCAGATGTGCAATGCTCCCCAGGCACGTGGCCGAGCGGCAGCTAAACTCGGCGGCCGCAGTGCTGAAGGAGAAGGGTCTTCGCATCGGACACAGTGTGATCGCAGATGAACAGGCCGACTCTCCCGGATCTTCCGTCCTGGTCTCCTCCTCAGGCGGTTCGTTCTTCCTCGGGTCGGACGAAGCTGGGCGCCAGGGACGCCCCTCCGAGGAGGTGGGAAGGTCGGCGGCCCAGAGATTCACGTCCCTTGTCCAATCCGGGGCATGCGTCGACGACAATCTGGCTGACATGCTCGCCCCCCTACTCTCCCTCGCGTCGGACGCATCAGCCCTGCGAGTCGCACGCGTTTCGAGACACATGGATGCTGGCTTCTACATCGCCAAGCTCTTTTCAACCTGTGAATATGACGTTCGGGAAGAAGGTCAGGGAGCGGTCGTGGTCGTAAGACCTGAGTGACTCGCGGACCATTTTTCAACACAAGGTCTAAAAAGGCGGACCTTTTCAGTGGAACGAGTAACCATGTCCTATGAACAGTATCTCCCAGGCGCCACGGCGGTCGGAATCACCTACAAGGACGGGGTCGTTCTGGGCGCAGAAAGGAGGATCACCCTGGGTAGCTTCGTGAGGAGCAAGTCAGGACGGAAGGTCTTCAAGGTCACCGAAACCGTTGGGGCCGTCTGTGCAGGCATGGTCGCTGATATGCAGAACCTCGTGAAGGAGGTGTCGGTCTACTCTAAGTTGAAGGAGCTCGAATCGAGGAAGGCGCTTAAGCCCAATTCTGTCGCGAAACTGATGTCCACACTCATGTTCCAGAACCGCTACGCACCCCTGCTGACTCAAGTCATCCTGGGTGGCGTCGGTACAAAACCGGTCGTCTACGTGCTCGACCCACTTGGCAGTGTCATCTCTGACGTGTACGCGACAGTAGGGACAGGTGAGGAGACCGCAATCGGCGTCGTCGAGGCGGGCTACAGTCCGGCCATGTCCCAGAAGGACGCGAGAGATCTGCTCGTCGCTGCGATAAAGGGAGCAATAGCGAGGGACGCGATGAGCGGCAACGGCATCGACATCCTCACTGTGGACCGCGCTGGTATCAAGGAAGAATCAGTGGATCTCTAGGCGACCTTGGAATTGTGGGCTTACAAGGGCGTGAATGTCCATTGGCTCGGGCACGATTCGTTCGTGCTGCAGGGCTCAAGGACGGTTATCATCGACCCGTTCAAGGCGAAGGGTGACTACAAGGCTGACCTACTTCTGATTTCTCATGAGCATCAGGACCACCTCAGCGAGGACGACATCAGGCGTTTCGCCAACGCCTCGACCGTCATCGTTGCCCCAACCATCTGCGAGAAGCCGCTGAAGGCATTCACACAAGAAAAGAAGTTCGTCGTACCTGGTTCGAAAATCGAGGTAAAAGGTGTCTCTCTCGAGGCCGTCCCTGCTTACAACCTAAACAAGTTCAGAGAGCCCGGCAGGGTCTTCCACCCAAAGGCTGACGGTCGCGTTGGGTACGTTGTGACCCTTGACGGAGCACGGTTCTATCATTCGGGCGACAGCGATGCCACACCGGAGATGAAGTCGCTCGACGTGGACGTCGCATTTCTACCCGTCTCAGGAACCTACGTGATGACCGCTGAGGAAGCGTCCGAGGCCGCGAAGGCGATGAAGGTCGAAGTCGTCGTTCCGATGCACATCGGAGCCATCGTCGGAAGCAAGGCCGACGCTGAGAGGTTCAAGATAATAGGCGAGAAGCTGTGCGCGGGGCAGGGCAAGCAGTTCATAATCCTGGACAAAGAATAGTCAAGACTTACACTTCCAAAGCCGGACGCCTATCCAACGACACTTGGACGGCAACCGCTCAGATTAGTATTCCCCTGGCTGAACTGCCCCGCTACAATTGTCAACTCAGTGGTTGGACTCCTGTTCTGATTACTTATACAAACGCAATCAACTTCACTTTTCCGCGACCCGCCAACTAGCAGCCCGCGCGCTTCAGAACCCGCGCTAGGATAGAGCGCGCGCGCTCCACAAAGGAAGAAATAAGACCAGCAGGGTGCTGGAGGGGTGTCAGTCCAGGCTTACTGCCCGAAGTGTGGTCAGCCCTACCTTATTGGACAAGATTTCTGCCGCAACTGCGGCCAGCCGCTCAAGCAAGACCATCCAGAAAATGCACCTGTGGTGCCACCTCTAGAACGTCAGCCTGCAAGCCATAGAAAGAGAAACATTCTTGTTGTCATCGTGGTCGTCGCAGCACTTGTCGCATTGGGCGCGATGGGTGCAGTCATCCATCCCAATACTCAACCCGAGCCTATCTCTGTGACATCGTTGAACTACATCTACGAGTGTTCGAATTGCGCTTCTAACACGTGGAATTATAGCTTCCCGTTCAATTACGTTGCCGGCGAGGGTTCTACGTATTCCGGGTCATCCGCGCTGACTTGGCCTTCGACACAAAGTTGTTCGGCAGTGTTTACGAATGTATACTCGGTAACACCTGGATTTACTTTTACGTGGTCACCACTTCCATTCACTGCAACCCCCGGACAGTCAACTCAAGCAACCATTGGAATAACATCTCCCACCACACCCTACTCCGGCCAACTCAACGTGGTAATCGTCATGAACCTGAGTTGCTGAGTAGGAGGGAGGACTTGAGACGGAAGTGAGTCGCCTTCGATTTCGATTCTTTCCCAGCAGGCCCGTGTTAGTTCAATAGACTCCTACCTCTCTCGGAGACCTAACTCCGACCATTCCGATCCTCTTGGCTACGCATCTCTCACATAGGCTCGATGAGACGCGCGCACGAGAACCGATGGATGCAGTTAATCAGGGCGGCCAAAGCAAATCAGAGACCTACGATAGAGTAGGTGTAATTCGTTAGATATGGGGAAATTGTGTACAGAGTGTAGGCTATGGTGGTCACGGTCAAGAATCCACCCACGCCAAACGCCCAATATGTGACCGAACCATATCCGGAAGTTGTTATGCTACTTTCAATTGTGTGTGACGAAGTCTCGCTGGTCTTGACGGCTGGAACGAAGAACAAGAGAAAACCTATGAGCACGACTATCCCTGCAAAAATCAGCGTCCTTCGCGTTCTCATAGCCGAACCTTGGTTGCTACTCTATTACGGATTTAGCGAGCCCTGAGAACGCATGCACACAAGACCCAACACGGAGAACGACTAGCGACCATGCACAGGAGACCCATTAGAACCCTCGCTAGGGCTCTGTTACCAAACCATGCGAGAAAGCCCACAGGCTTCAGTCGTGGGATGAATCGCATTGGTGCTTAAATAGAAAATCAACCCATGAGGGATGTGGACCTACACGTAGGGCAGGACATGCCCGAACTCAAGCCCGTGGAGACTGGACCTCTACCACCCCAGCCAACTGAGGTCGCAAGCCCGGTCGAGGAAGCGGGAACTATACGCCATGAAACAGGGGCTGGAAGCCCACGACCTTCAGTCGTGGGAGGATGTCACTCAGGCACGCTGTCTGTCCTCAACTTCCCGTTCTCAAGCGTCACGAAGAGATACCTATTGTCGGCAAAGACGAGCGTAAGCTCATTCTCTTTCTCGGTAACAGTCAGCAGTGCCTTTCCAATGATGCCGTCAAACCTGGCCATGCTTGGCTTCCATCTCGCTTGAAGTCCATATTTCTGTGTTGCAGCGTCACTCGGGGATGTAAGAGGTTAGGCGGGCCGTGGTAGACTCGTAAGATATCTTCTCGACGGGCAAGCCTGTCGTGGTGCGTATCATCTCCCTAATCACCTCGTCGAGACTCTCTTTTCGCCCATGGAGTTTGAGCTGCTTGAGCGCCCTGTGAGTGTCCTCGTGGACCTTCACTGTCTTGGCCAAGACGGCCGCCTCGTTGGTCTGCCTCTATTTAGGCTGAGGAGGTTTTGACTCGGTATCGTCGCGAGTTCATCATCTGCCCACGGAGCTAACCTGGGCTATGACTGGGACGGCGTTCACCTCATCGTCGACGGCACATATTTGGCCCTCGATTTAGGCTTTATTTGGCGCATAACGACCCAAGGCCGTGGGTTTCCTCGAAGGCGTCAAGGTGGTAGACACCACCAGGCTGCTTCCGGGGGGCTTCTGCACGATGCTCCTTTCGGACATGGGAGCGGAGATCATCAAGGTCGAGCAACCGGGCCTAGGCGACTACATGCGGGCGACTCCCCCTACTAAGGACGGCGGAAGTCCGGTCCACGCCACTGTAAACAGGAACAAATTCAGCATCGGAATCGACCTGAAGGCAGAGGAGGGTAAGCGTGTGCTGCGCAGACTTCTGAAAGAAGCCGACGTCTTCGTCGAGGGGTTCAGGCCCGGGGTAATGAAGAGGCTCGGTTTCTCCTTCGAAGCTGTCAGGCGAATCAACCCGAAGATTGTGTACTGTGCAATCTCCGCCTACGGCCAGTCAAGCCGCCTCAGTTCCATGCCCGGCCATGACATCGACTTCCAGGCGATGGTCGGGACGCTGGGCTATTCTCGCAGGGCCGAGGTGCCGCTGCTTCAGCTGAGCGACATGGTGTCGGGGACCTATGCGGCGCTCGCGATCGCGGGTGCGCTGGTGGGACGGAAGGGAGCGGTCTTCGTCGACGTTCCCATCGTGCCGTCTCTCCTCTCTTGGATGGTCCTGCCCGCTTCCACTTACTTGGCTACCGGTCGCCCTCCGAAGGAGGGGGACAGCCTGATCTTTGGATCGACCCCATACTACAATCTCTACCGGACCTCGGACGGGAAGTACATCGCCGTCGCTGCGATCGAACAAGAGTTCTGGCACAACCTCACGGATGCTGTGGGCGCTCGGGAGCTCGAGCAGAAGAGGTTCGGCACCCCCAAGGAAAGGAGGGAAGTGACCAGCCGGCTCAGACGAATCTTTGCCTCGAGGACCCGAGACGAATGGGCAAACCTGCTCATGGACAAGGATACCTGCGCCACACCAGTGCTATCGGTGGAGGAGGCTCTGACCAGCAGTTGGGCGACGGCCGCATCGATGCTTGTCGAGGTCGCAGGGGATGGGACTGTAATCAACAGCCCCATCCGCTCGAGACCCAAGATGCGCTCGCCCCCCTTCACGGCTGCGCCGTCCTTGGGCAGGGACACCAGCTCGCTGATGGCTTCACTGGGCTACAGCGAGAGGGATGTGGCGAGGCTAAGGAGACTGGGAGTGGTCCAGTGAGTTGCTGACTCTTCTTGCGTGAGACGGAACCGTGCATCTTAATCAAACAGAATCAGCGCGAGGATGCTTGATATAGTCGAAGGCACTTCGGAAGTCCAACGTTGGATCCTCTCAAAGGAATTGCTCGACGCTCAGGCAGGCTCCCGGGATGACCAGGGTCGCGGTCGTCGGGATCGGACATTCCAGGTTCGGCAGGCGGACCGACGTCAACATCGCCGAGCTCGCGTTCGAATCGATCAAGCAGGCTGTCGACGACGCGGGCGTCGACAAGAAGGACATCAAGAACGTGGTCGTCGGAAGCATGGGTGGATGGTACGAAGAGGCGCTTCCTGCGGTGATCGTCAACGAGTACGCGGGCCTGGAATCGGTCGGAACGATGAGGGTCGAAGCCGCCTGCGCCAGCGGGAGCGCGGCGGTCAAGGCAGCCTACAACAGCATACTGAGCGGGGAAGGCGACGTGGCCATGGCCGTGGGCGTGGAGAAGATGACAGAGGTCGACAACCCGACTTCGATTGAGCTGATCGGGAGGGCCGGCTCGTACACGTGGGAGTTCGAGAACTACGGGACGACCTTCCCGGCCTACTACGCACTCTACGCCGTGTCCCACATGAACAAGTTCGGGACCACCGAGGAGGACATGTCGAGGGTCGCAGTGAAGGCGCATCACTACGGGGCGATGAACCCGCTCGCCCAGTTCCAGAATGAGATCACCCTGGAGAAGGCGCTTACTTCACAGGTTGTATCGTGGCCCCTGAAGTTGTACGACGCCTGCCCGCTCACCGACGGTTCGGCCGCAGTGATCCTCGCTTCGGAGCGGGTCGCCAAAGGACTGACAGACACGCCGGTCTGGGTCAGAGGGATTGGCTATTCCTCGGACTCCGCCAACCTAAGCAGAAGGGGGGACTACGTGGGGTTCCGAGCGTCCGTCGAGGCCGCAAAGAGGGCCTACGCAATGTCGGGAGCCACTCCCGGCACGGTCGACGTGGCCACCTGCCACGACTGCTTCACGATAGCCGAGCTAATGGCATACGAGGACCTGGGATTCTGCAAGAAGGGAGAAGGAGCCAAGATGATTCGTGAGGGTCAGACAGAGGTCGGCGGGCGCATTCCCGTGAACTTGGACGGCGGCCTGAAGGCCAAGGGACACCCGATCGGGGCGACCGGGGTCTCGATGACCGTGGAGATCACGAAGCAGCTCCGCAACGAAGCCGGCAAACACCAGGCCCCGATCAAGAACGGGATAGGGCTCGTCCACAACGTTGGCGGGACGGGCCACTACGCGTACGTAACCATTCTCTCGAGGGATTGAGCTTGCAGGAAGACCCCGTCCTCCATTCGCGCCGGTCGCTCACACTGAAGTTCGACATCCCGATCTCAAGGACGCACGAGTTCTGGGACGCACTCGAACATGGGAGATTCGTCACCACGAAGTGTGCCAAGTGCGGGCAGGTGAGCTTCCCGCCCCAATCCGATTGTCCGAAATGCATGAGCGGCGAGTTTGCATGGGTGGACCTCGGCCGCGAGGCGACCCTCGTGACATTCACGCACGTGGAGATCATACCAGCCAGCTTTGCAGAAGACGGCCCCTACATCGTGGCCATATGCGAGCTTACGAACGGCCTCAAGGTGCTAGCCTGGCTCGAGGGAATCGATTACGAGAAGGCCAAGCCCGGCATGAGGGTCAGGGTCGTGGGAAGGAAGAGCAAGGAAGGGAATCCTTACTACGTGTTCGTCCCGGCTTAGAACTCCTTCGGGACAGTGCTCATCACCTCAGCGACCCTGGTGAACCTGTCCTTGTACATCAGGATCTTGGTGATCGAACCCTTGAAGCTCAGATGGCCTTTCAGCACGGCCGTCTGGATGTCCATTTCGCCCTTGACTACCTTGGTCCAGGCATCGTAGGTTCCGTCGAAAGAGAACTCCACAGGCGTCCCCGCTGCCGCTTTCAGCAGCGTGGTCACCCCATTCTCCACGGTCAGGACGTAGTTCTGGCCGATGTCCGTCGCGTTGAAGGCTATGGTGGTCTTGACCGACTTCGTGCTCTCCAACCACTTCTGGTCCTGAGAGAGAGCTGCCTGGACCTGCGAGAAGTACTCGTCGCTAAGGAATTTCGCCATCTTTCGTCGTCCCACCACCAGACGCTCTGCTTTTGAGCTTACCGATGGATCCTGAAGTCAAGACGGTCACCAGCCGCTTCTCGCCCAGGTGTAGCTCGCCGCTCATCTCCCGCAGGAGCGGGGCCACAGTGTTCGTGGTCTTTACTATAACTGCCCGCGGGTTCCCCTCCACGAGGATGACGGTCACTTTCCCGTGCCTCCTTTCCAGCATCGCAGAAAGGTCTCTCCTGTCGCCGTCCGAGAGATCCCCATCGGCGACAAGAAGCACGTATCTCTTGGACATCTAGCTCCCGCCGAACAGGATCTTCGAGTAGAACTCTTTCGCCCCGCCTCGGAGCAGGAAGACTCGGGGCTTGACTCTAATCCTGACAGGGTCCGCGGTCCCTTCTTCCAGCGTTCCCGCGACCAGGCTCTGCTTATCGAAGCGGAGGTAGAGGGCGGAATGCTCGTCCACGAGTTCGCCGATGTCGCCTTTCAGCCTGTCCTTCGTCAGCGCCGGCAGATGGGCCGCGATGCTGCCGAGGGCCGCGGCCGCATCCTCTCCGATAAAGCGATATCGCACCCTGGTGATAGCGTTTCCGAAGTGCCCCTCCAACCGTTCTTCTACAGGCACTGCATCGACCGAAAGCATGGAGGTAATCGCCTTCGTGAGGGTCTGAGGGTCTTCAGTGGCGTGCAGGATGTACGAGACCTCGATTGACTGAATTGATCCTTTCAAGCCCGTCTGCGTTCCGCAATCGATAACTAATAGCAGTTTGCGAACCTCTGTCGTGCCAAAGAAACTTACGGTGGAGGACATTCTCTCCGACGAGCTGAAACGCGAGATGAACCTCGACACGGAGACGTACGTCGTGCTTGACGACTGGGATTCGGTGATGCACAGCGTCTACCAGATGCCCATCGAGTACGCGGGGTATACGATCAAGGTAGGCGACATGAAGATTCTCAAAGAGATGATTGATTCACTCGCTGGCTCCGACTTCGACCAGGTCAAGAGGAGCGAGAGCCGGAAAAAACAACTGGAACAGTTCACAAAGACGCTCAGCATGTACTACAACCTTGTTTTCACGAAGGGAGAAAAGAAAGTTGGGTTCGGAGCTCTGATACACTTCCCGAAACTGAAATCGAACCCTGAGAGAAGCGGAGGCATCGTCCTTGCCGCCAAGATTGTTGTGTCGGGGAAGAAGCGCGTCGCGACCTTTGAACGGGGAAGGTTCGACGACTTCCTCGTCGAGGTCCTGCCGTTCATCAACCTCCTCGGCGACCTCTATCGACAGACGAGAAAGATGTAGCTCCCGATGAAACAGTACGTCCTAGGCGTGGAGAGCACCGCTCACACTTTCTCCGTCTCAGTGGTCTCCACCGAAGGGGAAATCCTCTCCAATACAAAGAACGTCTACAAGCCTGCGGCAGGAAGCGGGATACACCCATTCGAGGCCTCCCAGAGCCATGTGAAGGCCGCCGGAAAGGTGCTCGGGGAGGCCATGGCGGAATCAGGGATAGCACCAGCTCGGCTTGAGGCTGTGTGCTACTCGATGGGGCCCGGACTCGGGCCGTGCCTTAGGGTCGGCGCGGTGGTGGCCAGGACGCTTGCGTCCGCACTCGACAAGCCTCTCGTCCCGGTCAACCACGCTGTGGGGCACATCGAGCTCGGTTGCCTGCTGACAGGCGCAAAGGACCCTGTGGTCCTTCTCGTGTCAGGGGGACACACGATGGTCATCGCCTTCTCTGGCGGGAGGTGGAGGGTTCTGGGGGAGACTCTTGACCTGACCCTTGGTCAATTGCTGGACCAATTCGGGAGGCATTCGGGCCTGTCGTCACCGTGCGGGGCCGCCATTGAGACCGCGGCGTCCAACTCTTCAAACTATCACAGACTTCCCTACTCTGTGAAGGGGAACGATGTTTCCTTCTCCGGGCTGCTCACGGCCGCAAAGAACATGGTCAGTTCTGGGGAGAGCTTCGAGTCAGTCTCCTTCTCGATTCAAGAGACCGCCTTCGCGATGGTCGTCGAGGTCACAGAGAGAGCTCTCGCCTTCACCGGAAAGCACGAGGTCATGGTTGTTGGAGGGGTCGCCGCGAACGCGAGACTGTCAGACATGATGACGAAGATGGCCGCGAGGCACTCCGCGTCTGTCAGCTTGACTCCTATAGTGTACAGCGGCGATTGCGGTGCGCAGATTGCCTGGACTGGCTTGCTGGCACACAGCAAGGGCGTTCAGGTTCCGGTCAGAGAAGCCAACGTTCGTCAGTCGTGGAGGCTTGACACAGTCGACATCCCTTGGAGAAACTGAGAGTCCTAAGGGCCGGCTCCTGTACCAGGGCGCAGAAGCCGACATTGTAAGCGGCACCTGGCGGGGTCTCGCCGCGGTGTACAAGGTCAGGAGACCATTGCTCTACAGACTAGCTGAGCTTGACATCGCGATAAGACATCAGAGGACCCTTCACGAGGCCGAATTGGCTCATTCTGCACGGAAGGCCGGAGTGTGTGTGCCGAGGCTCTACTACATCGACGCTCCGCGCACAACACTAGTCATGGAATACGTGGAGGGAAAGAGACTGAAGGAATTTGTGTCGTCGGCCCCCGAGGAAGAGGCGGGGAACTTCTTTCGCGCCCTCGGCAGGAACGTCGCTCGGCTCCACTCCGCGGGAATAACACACGGCGACCTCACGACAGCAAATGTCATCATAAGGGACGGCGAGCTGGTCTTCATCGATTTCGGCCTCTCTAGTCACTCTTCTAGGCTGGAGGACCACGCGGTCGACCTCAGGCTGATCAAGGAGACTCTGGTCGGGGCCCATCCATCAATATCCTCCATGGCCCTTGAACGCCTCTTCGAAGGGTATTCCGAGGAGACAGGAGCGAAACGGACGAAGGCAGTGACGAAACAGCTCACGAGCATCGAACGGAGGGGGAGGTATGCCCGGCTCTCCTAGCGTCTGGTTTGCGACCTCGAACGATCACAAGTTCGAGGAGGCTCGGTTCGTCCTTCAGGAGTTGGGAATCGTCCTGCGCCGCCTTCCGTCCAAGGGTCCGGAGCTCCAATCCGGCGACCCCTCAGAGGTCGCAGTTCACGCCGCGACCGGGGCCTATCGGACCTCGCTGAAGCCTCTCTTCGTGGAAGATACTGGACTCTTCATCGAATCCCTGCGGGGCTTCCCCGGGACCTGTGCCTCCTTCGCCTTCCAGACTCTGGGGCTGGAGGGGATTCTCAAGCTGATGGAGGGGATCAGCGCCCGAGACGCCGAGTTCGTGAGCGCGGTCGCCTATTGCGACGGCTCTTCCGAGCCCCGCGTCTTTGTGGGCCGGCTGAAGGGAAGGGTGGCGCTCCGCCCCCTAGGGAAGGGAGGATTCGGCTTCGATCCTGTCTTTGTTCCGGCCGGAGCGAAGAGAACCTTGGCTCAGACTACGTTCGCCGAGAAATGCGCCATCTCTCACAGAGCGAGCGCCCTGAGAGCCTTCGGCGGGTGGCTGGGCCTGAATCGCAGCAGGTAACCTTTATCAGCACAAATCAAAGGACTCGGCAAGAAGGTTACGCTTTGGCCCGCATTCACTCGCACAGGCACGGAAAGTCTCACCAGACGAGACCGCCCAGCAAGGGTCCTCCCAGCTGGGTGACGTCTACCCCTGAAGAGGTGCGGACCACAATCCTGAAGCTTGCAAAGGAGGGAATGCCGCAGAGCAGGATAGGTCTGACTCTGAGGGACGATTACGGGGTCCCGCTGGCGAAGCCCCTCCTCGGAAAGTCAATCGGCAGGGTGCTGGCCGAGGGGAAGGCCTCTCCGAAACTGCCACAGGACCTCCAAGATCTCGTTGTGCGAGCCCAGAGAGTCCAGATGCATCTGAAGACGCATCACAGCGACAGGAAGAACGTCCATTCCCTCGAGCTGGTTGAAGCCAAGATCTATCGCCTGTCGAAGTACTACAAGAAAATGGGAATTCTACCTGCCGACTTCAAGTATACCGCGGTCGTCGCCCAGTTGGCCTAGCCGGAGCCAGACCAACATTGACGGCCGACCTCGATGGCCTCCTCGGCAGGTACAGAGCTCTCGGTCCGGAGTTCCTGAAGCTCGCCCGAAGCGGAAAGAGGATACTCATCACTACCCACATCGATGCTGACGGACTTGCGAGCGGTTCGATCGTCTTTGCCTCCCTGATGAGGAAAGGGGCCAACGTCACACTGCGGAGTGTTCCGGACCTAGATTCCAAGACGATTCGCGAGCTCGAGGCACAGCGGTACGACTTCTGCATATTCACTGACCTCGCGTCTACTCTCATAGCAGAGTTGGGGGCCGCCTTCGACGGCAGATACCTCGTGATTGACCACCATCAGCTCTCCGAGGGTGACATGCTGAACCCGGCAGTCGTCAACTCCTGGGCGTATGGGTTCGACGGCGGTAGGGAGGCCTGTTCGTCGTCGATGGCCTACTTCTTTGCAGTCTCAATCGACCCCTCAAACAGGGACCTCTCCCCACTGGCAGTCGTGGGGTCCGTGGCAGACAGACAGGACACTGGTCAGGGGAGGTCCCTAACGGGCCTCAACAGGGCGGCAATGGACGAGGCGCGGTCGTCAGGCCTCCTGACACTGTCCAAGGACCTGATGTTCACGGGGAGGGAGACGCGACCCATCCACGAATCAATCGCACTGACTTCGAGCCCCTTCCTGAAGGGGCTGACTGGGAGCAAGGACGCTGTGCTGTCGGCGCTCCACGAGTCCGGCCTCCAGCTCAAGGACGGAGGGACTTGGAGGACAATTTCGTCTCTTTCTGCTGAGGAAAAGATGAAGCTGACAGAGGTCATCGCGAGCATGCTGGGACCGGCAGAGGGTGCGACCGACGCCGTCGCTAGCTTGGTTGGTGAGGTCTACACTCTAGAGTTCGAGGACTCCTTCACGCCGCTCAGGGACGCCAGGGAGTATGGCACTCTTCTCAACGCCTGCGGTAGGATGGCAGCCTCAGGAACGGGCATCTCGATTTGCCTCGGCGATAGGTCTGAAGCCTTGAAGACCGCGATGAAGACACTCTCGGAGTACCGCTCGGGACTCAACAAGGCCCTCGAAGCCCTGACGGGCGACGCCTCAAGGCTCGAGCACTTCGGCTCAATGGTGTTCGTGAGGGGCGAGGGAGTCGTTGACGAGAGGTTGCTTGGGCCCGTGATCTCAATCCTGACTTCATCACCCGGCTTCAGGGACAAGGTCGTGGTCGGCACGTCCTCCAGCCAGAACTCTGAGCTGAAAGTCTCTTCAAGGATCGGGGACTCTTTTTCAGGAACCGTGAACTTGGGGCTGGTGATGCGTGAAGCCGCTGGGGCAGTGGGTGGGGTCGGTGGAGGGCATACGATGGCCGCAGGCGCAAGAATCCCGGCGGCATCGGTCGAGGCCTTCTCAAAGGCCGTTGCGGAAAGAATGCTCGTATGAGAACTACGATCAAACTCTCGATAAGGTGCGCTGACGTCGATGTGTGCCGCAATCTCACTTCTGTCCTGACACCGGACAACGAGGGGGCTCCTCATGGTATGACTCTGAGGATGAGAGCGAGGAAGGAGACCCTCGAGTTCCAGATAACATCCGATTTCCCATCAGGGGTTGTTTCGACAGCGATAGCTGTGCTCCGCGACGTCCTCCTGTTTCAGGAGGTATGGCTTTTATCGCGCGTCAGAGACACCTGAAAGTATGGAGGGACTCTCATGCTTGACGTGAAGCTAGTCAGGGAAGACCCGAATGCGATAGTCAACAACCTAGAGAGAAGGGGGGCGCTCCAGAAGGTCCCTCTTGTCGACGAGGCTTTGAAGGCCGATGCAGAATGGAGGAGGTTCAAGACCGAAGTCGACAAACTCAGGCACAAGCAGAACGAACTGACTGCCCAGGTCGCTGCGATGAAAAAGAAAGGAGAGCCAATTGAGGAGAAGCTGAAGGAGGTCAGGGGCATTCCTAAAGAGATAGACGACTTAGAGGCGAAGTCGGCCGAAAGGCACACGCGACTGAACTCCATCCTAATGAGCATGCCTAACATGCTCCACGAAAGCGTTCCAGTGGGAAAGGACGAAACCCAAAGTGTCGTCGTGAGGTCGGGGGGTAAGAAACCCAAGTTCAGCTTCGAACCCAGGCACCACATCGACCTGCTGACCGGGCTCGGCATGGTGGACATGGAACGGGCGGCAAAGGTCGCCGGAGCGAGATTCTTCTTCCTGAAGGGAGACGCCGTGAAACTCGAGCACGCGATAATGCAGTTCGCTCTCGACTTTCTGAGGGAACGCGGATTCACGGCTGTCGAGCCGCCCTTCATGCTCAACCGCGCAGCCTACGAGGGGGTCGTCAACCTCGAGGATTTCGGGCCAGTGATCTATAAGATCGAAGGTGAGGACCTCCACCTGATTGCAACTTCAGAGCATCCGCTCGTGTCGATGCACATGGACGAGATTCTGGAGAGCTCCGACCTCCCGCTCAAGTACTGCGGGTTCAGCCCGTGCTTCCGGGTCGAGGCGGGAGCGCACGGAAAGGACACCAAGGGGATCTTCCGGGTGCACCAATTCTACAAGGTGGAACAGGTCGTCTTCTGCAGGCCCGAAGAGAGCTGGAAGCTTCACGAAGAGCTGGTCTCGAACGTTGAGAGGATCTATCAGGCCTTGGAGATCCCCTACAGGGTGGTCGTGCTCTGCAGCGGCGACACTGGCTTCATGTCGGCGAAGACCTTCGACCTCGAAGCCTGGCTCCCCGGTCAGCAGAACTACAGGGAGATGGCTTCCGCGAGCAATATCACCGACTTCCAGGCTCGAAGGCTCCTTATCAGGTACAGAGAGAAGCAGAACGCTCCAACGGCCCTGGTCCACACGCTCAACTCCACAGCGGTGGTGACTAGGACGCTGGTCGCTCTGGTCGAGAACTTTCAGCAGAAGGACGGGACTGTGAAGATTCCTGAGGTCCTGAGCCCCTACATGGGGAGCATCGATTCGCTTCGTCATCAATGAGGTTATAAGCGAGACGGCGGCGGGCGCCTCTAATTGCCGAAGAAGGTAGCGAAGGTAAGGGACAAGTGGAAGCTGAAGTCCTGGGTGGTGGTCAACGCCTCCCCTTCCTTCGGTAACGCTCCGATAGCTCGCGTCCCGCTCACGGACATAGAGAAACCCGCTGGGAGGGTCGTCGAGACGACGCTCTACGACATATTGAAACAGGACCCCCAGCACTACAGCTTCAAGCTCTACTTCCAGATCGACAAGGTCGAGGGCGAGACCGCCACAACGGTCTTCAAGGGGCATGAGTACTCTCGTGAGTTCCTGAGAAGCCTCATCAGGAGGGGTTCCTCGATGTCAGACTTGATCAAGGACTACACAACGAAGGATGGCTACGTCGTTAGGGTCTACTGCATCGCTCTGTCGCAGGGCCTGATGAACAGTTCGAAGAAGCACGACCTCAGGGTCGTGATGGACAGGGTCATCGCCGAAAGGTCCGCCAACCTCACCTACGACCAGCTGGCCCAGGAACTGGTCCTTCAGAAGGTGGCTTCGGATGTCTACAACGAGGCGAAGAGAGTCACGCACCTTAGGCACGTCGGGGTGAGAAAGAGCAAGCTGATCTCGAGGCCCGACCAGAAGAAGATGGAGCCGCTAACCCCGCTTGCCGCTTGAGACGATTTTCACAATATCCCTGTTGCTGAGTTTGTGCTCTGCCGATAGCCTCTTTCCATTCCGCGCGTCGATGGCATAGAGGAAGCTGTCTGCTAGCTCCGTGTGAACCGTCCTCGCGAGGTCAAGTGTGGTAGAACCTCCCTTCATGACATACGCGTCAGGCAGGACGTTGCCCTCCTTGTCTGAAAGCCTCGTCTCGTCCTCAACGGGGAAGACCACGACCGCGTTGAGAAGCCCGAAGTAAGCTTCGTTAATCGCTTCTTGGACTCCAGTGCCACCAAACGTTTTCATGACCTTTTCGTCTACCATCTTGAGGGCATTGGCTTGGGCAGGGGTCAGCTTCTCTAGTGCGACCACCTTGAAACTCTCATCGCCAGGCACGTATTGTATCAGTCCGTGGTCGGCGGCTCTTCTCAGTAGAAGCTCGGCTTCGGATGCGCATGGGATCACCTTCCTGCCGGTCTGCTTCAGCTTGCCGATGTTGGGCGGAGATGAGGGGAGGTCAGACTTGTTGGCCGCGATCAGGGAAGGCTTCGTCAGTTTCCTGACCTCGACCACGAACTGCATGAGTTGGGCATCTGTCCACATGCTTGGCTTTTCAGTCCTCAGATGGATGTGCAGGACCACCTGCTCAACGTCGGCTAGGGAGACAGAAAGGCCTGAGAGCCTGTTGGCAAGATGATCCACGATTTTCCCCCCTGTCTGTTCAAGTGCCTTCGAGACCCTCTCCCAGTCCTTCTTCAGGAGGCCATAGACCCAGAGGTCGAACTCACGCTCGACCATTTCGATGTCCCTGAGCGGGTCGTTGGAACCTGGGGGAACCTTTCTGCCCTCCATGTCCGTCGATCCAGAAGCATCCACCACCTGTATCAGGGCGTCGGCCTGCCTGACATCATCCAGGAACTGGTTCCCGAGCCCTCTGCCTTCTGAGGCCCCCTCGACGAGGCCCGCTACGTCCACTAACTTCACAGGTATCAATCGCGTGCCGTCGACGCAGATGGAGTTCCTCGGCTTGTCTGCGACGCCCATCTCCTTGCACACGCACTTCGTCCTGAGGTAGGCTACGCCGACATTCGCCTGAATCGTGGTGAATGGATAGTCTGCTATTGGCACGTCCTTCAAAGTCGCGGCTGCGAAGAAGGTCGACTTTCCTACATTGGGTTTGCCGACGACTCCTACGAGCACGCCCGACTGTGAAGCTCGGCCTGTTATAACCGTCTGGCCAGCTCGCACTGCTGATGCGCAGGGCTTGCGTGGTGGGGGGCGGGCCGACCGACGTCGCGGCGACCATGCAGTCGCGACGGTATCAGGTTCAACCGATATATCATCCATCGCTCAGACCATGAGGGAGGGACTGAAGGATAGGGGATGATGCGATGGCCAAAGTTCTGATTTGCGATCAGGTGGAGACCGAGAAGCTGGCGCTTGGCGAAGGGATTGTTGTGGACTACCGTCCCTCGATCAGCCGCGAGGAACTCCTCCAAGTTGTAGGCGGGTACGACGCACTCATCATCAGGAGCAGGACCAAGGTTGACAGGCAGGTGATCGACAAGGCTTCCCAGCTGAAGCTGGTCGCCAGGCCCGGGACGGGGCTCGACAACGTTGACGTGGAGTATGCGAAGTCAAAGGGGATAACGGTGGTGAACAGCCCCGAATCCCTAGTCGAGGCCGTCTCCGAACACGTCACGTTGCTGATGCTCGCGCTGAGCCGTAGGCTGGTGAGGGCCGACGAAAGCACCAGGGCGGGCAAATGGGAAAAGAACTCCTTGAAGGGGACCGAGCTCAAAGGCAAGGTGCTCGGCATTGTCGGCCTCGGCAGAATCGGAAGGAGGATTGCTGAAATAGCTGGGACACTCGGCATGTCAGTTCTCATATATGATGTCATACAGGTCCCACCCGACGTCATCGCAAAGCTCCGATGCCGGGTTGTGTCCCTCGATGAACTGTTCAGTTCCTCGGACTTCATAACTCTGCACGTCCCGATGACCGACGAAACCAGGCATCTCGTCGGCCCCTCGAGGCTTGCGCAGATGAAGAAGGGTTCCTTCCTGATCAACACCTCACGAGGTGGAGTCGTGGACGAAGACAGCCTCGCCGGCGCCCTGAGGGACGGCCGCATCGGGGGCGCTGCGCTCGACGTCTTCGAGAAGGAGCCCCCTTCCGGCGCCATACTGGCCGCCCCGGGGACAATCCTGACCCCTCACATTGGGGGGCAGACCGAAGAGGCTCAGGCGGACGCTATCACCATCATAGGGGATAAGGTCCGCTCTTTCTTCGGCCGGTCCTGAGCACCCAAGAACGTTTATTTGCCGACCGAAGACGAGGCGCCCAGATATCCATGTACCGTCAGATCTCCAAGACCTATCAGGACATCTTCCACGAGAAGGCTGGAGATATTAGAGCCAGAGCAGTGCAGCTCAGAAAGGAGCCGGCGATGATGAGGGTCGAACGACCGTGGAGGCTCGACCGTGCCAGGTCGTTGGGGTACAAGGCGAAGGAAGGTGTCATCGTCGTGCGCGCGCGCGTTTCAAGGGGTGGGATGAGAAGGCAGCGCCCAACCTCCGGCAGGAGGCCGAAACACATGGGTGTCTTGAAGATGAAGTCTGCGGTCTCGTCTCAATCGGTCGCAGAGAGGAGAGTCTCGGAGAGATTCCCCAACATGAAGGTGCTGGGATCCTATCCTGTCTGGGAGGACGGCAGGTTCGCCTGGTTCGAATGCATCCTGATCGATCCGCTCAACCCGGGCATCGGGAAGGACTACAACTACAGACGCGTTCTAGGCGTAGTGGACTGACGCTATTTCTTCATCTCGCTGCTGTGACCAGGGAAGATCTTTGAATTCGGGTCCACGTACGCTTTTGCCACGTTGACTGCCAGCGCAGCCTGGGCATTACCTGTGGCGATGAGGTTGAGCTTCATGCCGTCGAGCGGCCCCGCAATGTCCCCTGCCACATAGACTCCGGGGATATTCGTCTCCATCCTCCCGTTGACGCGTATTTCTCTTCCCTCAATTTCGAGCCCCCAGTCCTTGATTGGGCCTAGGTCAGCCCTGAAGCCAATGTTGACCAGTATTGCGTCGACGTCGACAGTCGTCTCAGCCTGGGTCCTGTTGTCGAATATTACTGCCTGAGTCAGCCTGGTCCCGTCGCCCACGACGCGCCTGACCTCGTAGAAGAGTTTGATCTCCACGTTCGACTTCATCAGCTCCCTGACACTTCCCTCATGGGCCCTGAAGAAGTCCCGTCTGTGAACCAGTGTTACCTTCTTTGCAGAATCCTTGATGCTGAGAGCCCAGTCGACGGCAGAGTCTCCTCCTCCGACAATGAGGAGGTTCTTGTCCTTGAAGATGCTCGTGTCCTTGACGAAGTAAGAGACTCCCTTGCCCTCATACTCCGCCGCTCCCTGGGCTTCAAGCCTATTCGGCGCGAAGGCGCCCACTCCTGCGGCGATGAGGACGGCTTTGCTGTAGTGTTTGGTTCCCCTGTCTGTCCCAAGCTCGATGATCCCATCGGTCTTACGCAGTGTCGTGACGCGCTCGCCTAGCACCACCGTGGGATGGTATTGGAACGCCTGTTCAACTAGGTTCTTCACGAGGTCCCTCGCCAAGATCTTTGAGAAACCAGGGACGTCAAAGATGTACTTCTCCGGGTACAGTACCGCAACCTGCCCGCCCGGCTCCTCCAGCGCGTCGATTAGCTTGGTCTTCATCTGTCTCAGGCCTGCATAGAACGTTGCGAAGAGTCCGGTCGGTCCGGCCCCCACAATCGTCAGATCGTAGACATCCTGGGACAAACGCTTCGGGACTGACCCCGAGAACTATGTATAAGCGTTGTCGCACTTTAGGCGAGTCCGGCCACGACCGAGTCGGCTGGTTTGATCACTTCGCGGAGCAGGACCGTCGCGTACTGCCCCCTGGCGAGGGTGAACGACAGGTCGGTCCTGTCGCCTGCGCAGGAATACGAGGGATCTCCGACGGCGAGGTGAGGCCTTCTGAACCCTCCCTCGGCGCTCACTTCTTGCATCTGCTTCACGTAGAACTCCTTCGCCGAGACCCGCTCTTGCGTCATCACCTCTTCGAGGCACGAGTCAAACCTCGACCCGTAGTTCCTGTAGGCGAACCCTGCGAGTTGCACCATCGGGGCGGCAGAAGGAGGGGCGCGCTCCTTCACGCCGTGGACCGGAGACGTGGCTAGGCCGTCTTCCGAGGCCTCGCTCCAGTTGTCTCCAGGTTCATACGTCGAGATGTCAAGTCCCTTCAGGAGGGCCAGACTCAAGGTCCTGTTGAAGATGAACGACTGATATGCCTGCACGTAGAGTCTTCTCAGCTTCATCGGGACAGCCCTCAAAGCTCCTGTCCAGTCCTCGGGTTCCGAGGAAAGACGTCTGGCCACCATCCTTTCGACGTCTTGATGAACCGGGAGCATCTTCGCCCCTTCGGCATACCTGCCGTCGGCCATGGCGTTCTTTGCTGCACGGGTCGCTTCGTCGTCGGTCGTGCGCGGTCTGAACAGCATGAGGCTCACGGCCTCTTCGAACTCCTGCCGGACCAGGGCCCTCCCAACGAGATGAGTGCCCACCTCCCTCGCCCCGAACCTCTGGAATCCGAAAAAGCTGGGCAGACGCCTTGCACTCGCGAGAGCAAACGCTTCCTCCACGCGAATGGGCATTTCGGCGCAGCACTCCCTCAGGACTATCGTGAAGCGGTTTCCTCTGATCATCCCCCGAGAAAGGGGCCGGGGAATGAAACCGACTAGCTGGGCGGTGAACCTCTCTCTGACGACTCGAGTCGGGCGCAGGGACTTCGTGCTCGTGGGGGTGGCATATTGCACCGCCACGGCCCTCTTGTCCTTCATGCCTCCATAGCTGAGCCTGCTTCTGAGAGCCTCGCTCAGAGACTTCTCCATGTGCAGGGTGTCGATTGAACGCTTCTCCACGCGGTAGAGGGGATAGTAGTCAGGACGGTCCTCACTCGTAATCTCCAGTTTCGGGACGAATTCCTCAACTCTGAAGTCCTCCTCTGATGACCTGGCCAAGGCTTTGCATGGCGCCCCCGTGCTCGCGTAGGTCTCGATGCCGATGGCCCTCTCAGCTTCAGGGACAGCGATCAAAGCAGCCGAGGCGCGGGGATAGCACGGTTTTAACATCTGTGGGTGCCGAGAAGAAGGCGGAGAGCAACCTCCGCAGCAAGCCGGTGCCGCGCGCGCTGCTCAGGAGGAGGACGAGCCAGCCGGGCAGCACGTCTGGACACACCTGTGCAGGCATTTGCTCGCGACCAAGTTCTCGGAGGAAGGATATCGACTCGTTCGGGCGCCAATGCCAAATCGCGTATATTCGGCCAGGGCGTCACGCCAATACAAGTCTGATAGGACCCGCTTTCGTGGTCCTTAGTACCAACCCGCGGCATCAATCGGTGCTGATCTCCTTTCAGCGAACCCTCTCCTGCTTCAAGACTGGTTTGAACCGAGTCGAGTGCTTATCGGGCCAAATTCATTGGTCCGACATGGGCGAGAAACCTGACCGCTGCACCAAGTGCGATAGGATTTGCGTTGAGAAGGACAACTGGCTGCGCGGACCGTTAGAAGGAGAGTACGAATGGCTTTGCGGACGCTGCTACAGAATTGAGGGGGCGGTCTTGCCCCTGAAGTGGAGGGCTTGACTGGTACGCCTGACCTTCTGGCCTGAATACTGTCTTTATCTTGCGCCTTAAAGCAGCTTGAGCTTCCCAGTAATCCCATCCAGCACTTCCTCGGGTCCGGGGCCGATTCCCAGGCACGTTACCGTCCCAGGCTCGAGCTGAGTGAGCCCCCTGTCCTCGATCAACGCCGCTGGGAGCTTGGCGGCCTTCGCCTTCTTGTAGAGCTCACGGAGGGTCTCCTCAGTCTGGACTTTCAAGACGATCTTGGCTTGGCCCTGCTCTTTCCATTCGGTGAACCAGTTCGGCCGCCTGTCCATCGTCTCTTCCGCGGCAGAGAGCGAAGCGTGGGCGACTTGGGCAGCAAGCTTCCCCTTCCCCATCTTCAAGTCAGACCGCACGACGATCGCCTGTTTCATCCTTCTTTCGGTCGAACGGTTATTACAACTGTGAATAAGCCTTTGCGAATGGTTCTTCCCTCTTGGCGTCCAGGTTCGACGTTGTCGTCGCCGGCGGCAGCATAGCCGGTCTGACGTTCGCTGCCGAGGCTGCGAAGAGGGGCCTCTCCGTACTAGTGGCTGAGGAACACAGCGAGATCGGCGAGCCAGAGAAATGCGACGGCCTTGTCAGTTTACGAGGCCTGCGGCGCTACGGCCACCCCCCGAGACCTGAGGTTGTTCAGAACGAGATTGCTTCGGGTGTGATGCACTCACCTCTAGGCAAGCACTTCTCAATCGACGCGACCGCCCTTGATGTCGTCGTGCTCGACCGGAGTGCGTATGACAAGCAGGTCGCTGATGAGGCTCGGGCCAACGGCGCCGAGGTGGTGACCGGGGCTAGGGCCTCAAACTTCCTTCAAGTCCAGGATGAAGTGTCAGTAGACGTCGGTCCGGAGACCGTGATTGCAAAGTATTTTGTCGATGCCACCGGACCAGCCTCGAGTCCCGGAGTCGGAATCCTTCCCGCGGCCAAGTACGAGCTGGAAGGAGATTGGGTCAGAGAGCGCGCAGTCGAAGTCTTCCTCGATGCCAAGCGGTTCCCAGGGTTCTTCGCTTGGGTCATCCCCTTCGGGCAGCGCATGGCGAAGGTCGGTGCGGCCGGGTTTGGGATCAGCCCCTTCAAGGCGCTCGATTCCTTCCTTGCTGACAAGCCTCACAGGATACTACGGAAGGTGTCGGCGCCCATCTACGTCGGGGGACCTGCCCCCCGGTTCGTAAGTGGGAGAAAGGTACTCGTGGGCGAGTCGGCCGGTCAGGTGAAGCCTACCACAGCGGGCGGGATAATGACATCTGTGGCCGGGGCTGTGATGGCCGCACACTGGGTAAGCGAATCTTTCAGGCTAGACGACTCCAGCCTGCTCGAGAACTATCAGCGCGAGTGGGAGGCTCAGTTCCTGCGGGAGATGAAGACCATGATGAGGCTACGGGGTGTCTTCAGGAAACTCTCAAACTCTGACCTTGATGCCTTGGTCGCGACGATCGCGACCCCTAGGATTCTTCGCAGGCTCTCTAGGAGCGACTTCGATTTCCATGCGTCTGCACTGCTGGGGGTGCTGGGGATTCAAGGCCTCGCACGCATCGCCAGGGTGGTGGCTTCCTCCGAGGTCCGTTCACTGCTCAACGAGAACCGAGGAACCCCGCCAGCCCAGCAATCTATATGAGCTAGGCCCCAGGGGGTTGCCAGAGAAATGTCGCAGGCCACCGTGTCCCTTCCACTGTGCGGCTCGTGTAACAGGCCCGTCAAGCCTGCCGAGAGGGCGACGAAGTTCCTTTGTCCCAACTGCCATGAGACACTGATCTGGAGATGTGAGAAGTGCAGGAAGTTCTCCAGGCGCTACAGGTGCGTGAACTGCGGCTTCGAAGGGCCCTAGGCGAACCTGAATGGGCTCCTACGTCATACGGCTTAAGGTCCTACCGCAAGACACAACCACCGAGCACCAGAAGATCATTGATTCCGTGGCCGGCGCGCTTCCTGGCCAGGCGAAGATTCGAAGCCAAAGAATCGAACCGATAGCCTTCGGACTCTCAGCCATAATTCTCGACGTCGTCGCGCCTGAAGAGGAGGGCATGATCGAAAGGATCGAGGCGGCGGTCTCTGCGGCCCCACTGGTCGGCCAATCAGAATTCATGGGCGTCAGCAGGATGTCCAGCAAACTCCCTACGTGATGCGGCCTTCGGGATTCCTTTTATACCACCTGAGCCTCCCTTTTCATTGCCGTTTCTAGCACGATGTGTAGACAATGCGCTATCCTCTAAAATATGCCGCCTTCGAATGGATCAAGGAGAAGAAGAGCACCACAGACGACGATCTCATAGAGGCCCTCAACAAGAACGGGAGTAGGTGCTCCCCGGACGAGCTTGACAAGCTCCTGATGCAGCTAGAGATCCTCGGTCTCGTCACCATCAGGTGGGTGGCGAAGGACAAGCGTAGGATCGAGATGGTCGAGATGCCGAGTGAAGAGGCCCGCATGCCGCACGTGAATGAATAAATCGAACTCACCTCTGGGAAGGTTCGGCATGGGCGTGGACTTCGGCGATTCTATACCGAGAGAGAAGATCAAGCTCGAAGACATCTCAGGGTGGAAGCTCGCAGTCGACGGCTACAACACCCTGTACCAATTCCTCGCGATAATCCGGGGCCCAGACGGCGGCCATCTCAAGGACTCGAAGGGGCGGGTCACCTCCCACATCTCTGGCCTCTTCTATAGGAACGTGAACTTGTTGGAGCTGGGCATGAAACTCGTCTACGTGTTCGATGGGAAACCCCCGGAACTGAAGATGGAGGAAATCGAGCGTCGGTCTGCCCAGCGACGTGAGGCCAGGGACCAGTATCTGAGAGCACTCCAGGCTGGCGAAATGGTCCAGGCCAGGAAGTATGCCGAAGCCTCCACCGTCCTGGGAAGAGATATGGTCGCAGACGCCAAAGAGCTTCTCGATGCAATGGGGATACCATGGGTTGAGGCACCTTCCGAGGGGGAGGCGCAGGCTTCCAAGATGGCCGAGGAAGGGACGGTCAACGCGGTAGCCTCACAGGACCACGACTCACTCGTCTTCGGGGCCCCTGTGCTCGTGAGGAACGTGACGATATCCGGGAAACGGCGTCTCCCTAGCAAGGGTATAGTGATTAACGTCCAACCAGAACGAATTCGGCTCTCGGATGTCCTCGCCTCAACGGGGCTCACCAGGGAGCAACTCGTGGATTTCGCGATTCTCCTTGGGACTGACTTCAACCCCGACGGATTCGAGGGCGTTGGCCCGGCCACCGCGCTCAAGTATCTGAAGAGATACGGTAAGCTTGAGGAAATTGTCGAGCTTAAGGAGCAGCTCCACGAAGTGAAGTATGGAGAGATCAGGGCACTATACCTCAATCCTCCATCGGTGAAGGGAGTCAAACCGGAGTGGAGACCCCCGGACAGGGACAGACTCCTCTCCTTCCTCGTTGACGAGCATTCCTTCTCGCCAGAACGCGTCGAGGCAGCCTTGAACAGGGTTCGACAAACGAAGTCCACGCAGTCGGAGACGCTTGAGAAGTGGTTTGGATGAAGGAACCAGGTCTGCCTAGCCTGAGGGATATAGAGGAGGCTGAGGGCAGGATTCGGAAGTACATCCCGCCAACGCCGTTAGAGAATTCGAAGGGCATCTCCAGCCTCCTCGGGCGCGATGTCTATCTGAAGCTGGAGACTTTCCAGCCCATCCGTGTCTTCAAGATACGTGGCGCGCTTAACAAGCTCCAGTGCTTAAGCGACGCAGAGCTCAGGAAGGGCGTCGTCACGGCCTCCTCGGGCAATCACGGGTTCGCCATTGCGTATGCGTCCCGCATCTTCGGTGTTAGGGCCTCGATCTGCGTGCCCGAGAACGTCAACCCGCAGAAGCTGAGGGCCATCGAAGAACAAGGGGCCGAGATCATAAGGTTCGGCAGCGGGTACGATGAAGCCTATGACAACGCGGTCGCCATTGCGAAGAAGCGGGGTCTAACATTCATTCACGCCTTCAATGACAGAGAGATAATAGCGGGCCAGGGAACGTGTGGTCTTGAGATCGTGAGGCAGCGACCCAGCCTCGATTCCGCGACCGTGGCCATAGGCGGGGGCGGCCTCATCGCTGGGATTGCCATAGCCCTCAAGGAGTCCTTGGAGAGTGTCCAGGTCTTCGGCGCCGAGACCAGATCCATTCCCTCTATGTACGAGTCCTTGGGTCAAGGGAGAATGGTCCATGTGGACCCACGCCCTACCATTGCCGACGGCATGCAGGCGGCGATTCCGGGCGAGCTCACGTTCGAGGCCGCACGCAGATACGTCGACAGGATAGGGCTCGTGACCGACGAAGAGTTGGAGGACGCGATTTACGACCTGCTTTTCCTGGGACGAGTCACTGCCGAACCGGCGGGCGCTTCTCCTCTGGCTGCGATGAAGGGACCCCTGCGCCACGAGAGGGCAGAAGAAGCGGTCCTAGTCATCAGCGGGGGGAACATAGCGCTTGACCTCCTGAGCTCGATTCTTACGAAAAGAGCGAAAGGAAGCTCCTCGGGTCTCTAGTCGACAGGAACGGGTTCGCCTGACCTTCCTCCCGAAGCGTCCTCGAGGGAACGTCCCCGTAGTCATGGCCCGGATGCATGAGCGTCGAACCAGGGAGTTCCATTATCACTTGCAGGCTCCTGAAGATCGACTCGCCGTCAGCTCTTTCGAATTTGCCAATCGTGCCAACGAACAGAGTGTCCCCAGTGAAGACGTTGCGGCCGTCAAAGAGGCACATGCTGTCCTGGGTGTGCCCAGGAGTGTGAAGAATCTTCAAACTGGTCCCGCCCAGCCTGATCTTCTGTTGATCTTTCACCCTAACGTCGCAATCTAACGGTGAATCCTCATGAGCGACTACCTTCGCACCTAGCATGTCCGAGAGCTCCCTCAGCGTTGCTGTATGGTCAAAGTGCTCGTGGGTAGCGATCGCATACCTGACTTTGGCCCCCATCTCAGTCGCGGCCCTGACAATCGGTTCAGTCTCCCAGCCGGAGTCAATGACGACCGCCTCACGACTCTCTTCGTCGACCGCAACATAGACGAAATTCGCCATTGGTCCCACCTTGATCTGCTTAACGACCAATCGGCCCATAGCTCCCCAGCAATCTCCGAGGTATTATTCTTGTGAACGCGTGCGAGCCTGAACAACGTCCATGGAGCGTAACCATGTGATGTGTGGACGAAATCGCCGACATTGTCGCCTAGAGTCATGCGAGAAGGAGCCGCGCAACGGAGAGACAGTCAGAGAACCGACCTCTAAGCGTCTATTTGATTTCGGGCTCAACAATGTTAGAGCAGGTCGCTCTTACACTTCCGGAGGGAATCCAGTCCGGATGGGTGATTTCTCAGAGGCCTTCAGGTTCGACAGGATGCGGAGCGGCAACCCAGCGGTATACCTCTTGAAGGAGCAGTTCGAGAAGTTCGCCAGTTCTTCCCAGAAGCTCGACGTCTGCGAATCAATCGCCAGTTGCTTTTACCAGCTTGAGCAGTATGAGGACGCCGCCAACTGGTACGAGACCGCAGGAGGGCTCATCCTATCGGAGCCCAACACGCCGCCAGCGCTCAAAGCCATGGCGGCCCTGAGCGAGTACGAAAGGGCGTTGGAGTGCTACCGCCGAGGCGATGACGACGGGAAGTTCACCGAATGCTCGACCCTGATTGGAGAGCTCAGGCGGGCGTCCGCCTCGGCCTGAGCTGTTGGGCTAGGGCTTCGTCTCTTCTTCCTTGGTCTTCTGTCTGTTCGTCATTTTGGTATAGCATTCCTCGCAGACGGGTTCTTCCCGAGGGGTGATTCTGAAGGTGTGGAGTACCACCTCGAGCTCCGAGTCGCAGAAGTAGCACTTGGGCTTCATGATGGTCCTCGCCTCGTCGCGTAGACCCTACGCCTCTCCATCCTGCCGCCGTCTCTGAAGTGCCACACTTCGGCATCGCCGTTCGAATTCTTGCCCCAGCTCACCAACTCCTCAAGCTCCTCCTTCTTGACCCGGGCCCTTCCGCTCTTCACCTGGATCAGCAGCAACTTCCCTCCCTTTGCCGCAAAGACGTCAACCGCGCCGTGGGATGCTGCGCTTCTTTCGACCAGCCACCCCTCATGCTTGAGGATATTCATCGTTCTATATTCTCGTTCCCGGCCTCTTGCGTATCTGCTGACCACCAAACGCTACGCGTCCTTTACTCGGCTGGCGTCAGTAACGCGCACGGATAAGCTCTTGCCACGGACTTCCACTCCCGATACGAGAAGGATTGAACCCAACACCGCGAGCGCCCCTATCCAAGCAAATGCGGTGAATGCCTCCCCAAGGAATGTCGCCGAAATCAGGATGGCGACTACGATCTCTAGCATCAGGACCACAGCGGAGGAGCTCGCAGTGAGGTGCTTGAGCCCCTGCTGGTAGAGCACGAACGGTACCACCGTGTTGAAGAAAGCAGTGAAAACCACTGCCCACAGTGACTCCTGCGACAACGTCTGTTCGAAGCCCGCAGTCAGGGCCGGTGGCACGACAAAGATCGCGGTGACCGCGACGATGCAGGCAGCCGAGGCCAAAGGGTCCCACTTCTGCTCGTCCATCTTCTTCTTGGAATAGAGTATGTAGCCTGCCCAAGAAACGGCAGCGATGAGGTACAGCGCATCGCCCAAGCCCTGACCGCCGGCCAACGCCCCGAAATCCCCGTTTGTTGTTATCAAGAACGTCCCTGCGAACGCGAGGAAGATGCCAACCACCTTCAAGCCCCCTAGCCTCTCTCCGAGGAAGACCACCGCCCCGATCGCAGCGAGGATGACCGACATGTTGACGAGCAGTGCGGCCACCGAGGCTTCCGTGTACTGCTGTCCGACGAATTGACAGACGAACCCGACCGCGTTGAACAGTCCCACGACCCAGAGGGCCCTGTTCTTGAGGAGAGGCATTACATCTCTGCCCAAGGCCCAGGCCACACCCAGCATCACCGGCGCCGCGATTGCAAATCTCAGGAACACGAAGGTCCTGGGGTCCAGACCTCCTTTGATTCCCAATGAGACCACGGGAAATGATGTCCCCCACATCGCAGCGGCGAGAGCCGTCTCAGCGAGTGCAATCCCCGCTTCCCTCCTCAAGTCCTTTTGCGCGAATGAAGTCCCCAGATAAGCATTGAACTAGGACGAGTAAGCTTATGACAACGGTGGTGATGGCATGGGTCGCTGTACCATGGAGGAAGTGAGGCGATCTGTCAAGGACCTCGAGTCCCACTTTTCAGACCAGCTTGAGCGTCGTGACAGGGTCCTCAAAGAGAGCAGAGATGTCATTACCTCCAGCTCGAGGGCGATCATCAGCGTTCACCAGGGCAAGATGAAGGACGCCGCCAGGGAACTCTCGGAAGCGAGAGCCCTTCTGAGCTCACTGAAAAAGTCGGGCGGGGGTCCGGTATCCCGGTATCTGATTTCTCCGGAGACCGAGTACGTGGAGGCGTCGGCGGTCTTGGCCCTGGCACAGGGGAGGACGATTCCATCAAGAGACGCTCTTGGTGCATCCCCCGAAGCCTACCTGCTCGGTCTGCTGGACACGGTCGGCGAGCTGAAGAGGCTGGTCCTTGATTCGATAATGAGTGGCAAGATGGCAAAGGCGAAAGGTTACTTCGCCATCATGGAAGACCTGTACTCAGTTTGTTCCCCCATGGCCGTGTATGACCACGTCGTGAACGGGACTCGCCGCAAGATCGACGTGGCAAGGATGCTAGTCGAAGACACCCGGGGTCTCATGACTGAGGAGGTCAGACGCGAATCGGTGAACTCTTCGCTAGTGCGCCTGCAGAAGAAACTGGACCGGGCGACCCACCGCTAGAACTCTTTCAGCAGCGCGCTGGTCTTGAGGCTGGGATACGGCGAATCTAGTCTGACGACCCTCAGCTTGATTCCTCGCGTTTTGCTCTCTCCCTCGATCTCTGACTCCATGTGATGCTGGTCGTAGCCCAGAGCTACAACGTCTGGCTTCACCTTCTCAAGTGTGTCGTAGATGTTCCCCTCGACGCCCAAGATCGCTGCGTCCACCTGTCTGAGAGATGAGAGCAACGCCACTCTCTGGTTCTCGTCCGAGATTGGTTCTCTCTTCTTCCTCTCACGGATAGTGCGGTCTCTCGCCGCCACAACCACGAGAATGTCGCCAAGACTCTTCGCCTTACTGATCGTATAGAGGTGGCCAGGGTGAATTACCTCAAACCCTCCCCCGATGAAGACGACCTTGATCTTCCTCCGCCCCTTCGGGGTGAGTGATACCCGTCCTCCCTGAAGTTTGACGAGGCCCTTTCTCTTTAGGGCTTGGACTTTCGTGCTTGCATCCAAGGTTCCGATATCCAGGCGTTCCGAAACCTTCCTGACCGAGGGCCCGTGCTCTCCCAGCCCAAGAGCGAAGACCGCGCCGAGAATTCTCTTTTCGTCCAAGTCTACCAGTCTATCTTCGCGACGCCCGCGAACGAGAGTGAGTCTATAAGACCTTCTGCGTAGCCAATGCTTAGCATCGCCAGTTCGTCTTGGCCGTTCGCAAGGAAGTTCTCGGAGTCCTTCATGTAGAGCTCTGCGTTCTCAATGACCGCCTCGTACTGAGGTCCAAGCTTCCCTTTGACGGAGTCTAGGGCACGCTTCGTCTTTGCGACGTACTTCGGCACGAGCGTCTGGGCTGTCCTAGGGACTCCATCAGAGTTGCTCCTGATCTTGGAAGCGTCAGCACCGAAGATGGCCGCAATCGCCTCAGTTTCTGTGAAGTGAAGTTTCCCGGGAATGATGATCGAATGGGGGGGTTGGCCGTAGTCCTTCTTTGCTAGGTCCGCGATGTCTCCTGCGGCCAAAGACCTGTCGACCCTTCCTAGCCTGGAAATCACGATAGCAAACGTGGCATCTCCCACCACTCCTCGCTTGAAGTTGCCCTCGGCCAAAAGGAGGCCGGCCATTGCCCCTGCTGGTGAGACTCCCTCTCCGCTCTCTACGTCATATTCAAGGAGAAGAAGAGTGTGGGCCCCCTCAAGCAGGTTCTGGTGGAGAATGTGGTAAGCCTGGGTAAGCCTGCCGACTGCTTCTCTGGTCACCGTGACAGTTCTCGAGAACTTGTAGTAGTGGAGCCCAGACTCGCTTGCTGCGGAAGAGGCTATGGTTGCACCATGCACTATTCGCGTCTCCACTCCAGCCCTCGCAGCCCTTGCCCTCAGTTCGCCATGGGTGGTCGCTATCATCGGATCCCCTTGGACCGCGATGGCCACCTTCTTCATTGATGCTTCTTCAAGGATCTTGCTCCCGTCCTCGATGAACTCCCTGTCCACGATCGTCAGATGCTTTCCGACGACACGCTCCAGCTCTTTGAGGAGGCTCGGTTCGTGGGGCGAAGTGTAGTACTCCAGGTACGTTACATCAGCAGACTTCAATTCCTCGGCTCCTTCAAGGCTGACTCCTTTCGGGCCTAGACCAAGGCCGACGAACGTTAGTCTTCCCATCTCTTCATCGACCAAGGAACCCGACGCGCGTCTTCAGCGACACCTTCGCTCCCCTACCCTCGATGAGCGATATTGAAATCGGTAGAACGCACATTCGCGAACCCTCCTTGTTCTCCTAGTGTCCTGAATGAAGAATCCCTTTAAATCCATTGATAGAGGCGCGTCGTGCGTGGGCCTGTGGCTCAGCCAGGTTAGAGCGAAAGCGGCTGAAGCGGCTGGCTCTTAGCTAGCTGCGGGAGTTACCAGCATGTCGTGGGAGGCGCGTCAAGCGCCCACGAATTCGAATCCCACCAGGCCCGCTCAAGATAAGCCCAGAATAGCCTCTGTTTGTCTGGATTAGCTAGATTCTCGCTGTTTACGACAGCTAGCGCGCAGGGAAAGAGACCTCGTTCCCTCTATTCCCTATGTCAGAACTTCGAACCCGTACTGCTCGTAGTAGGTCCTCGGCAGCCCAAGGTATGTGTAGGTGAAGGTGACGATGACCTCGTGCGGGCCCACCGACAGGGTCGAGGTGGGGGTGCTCGCTGTGATGTAGCCTCCAGAGAACGTCAACGGAATCGACTCCAGGACCTTTCCGGCAGCGGTGACCACATCGGCCGTCCCTGAGCCCGGCGTGACGTCAGTCCCCGGGCCGCCCATGAGCACCTGGCAGGTGTTCTGGGCCTGAGTCGGGCAGAGAGTGGCGTTGTACTGGTATTGATAGATTGGCAGACTGAGGTCGTAGCTCGTTCCCTTTGCGACCCGCTGGCTGGCGTTGATGGTGTAGCTCTGCCAGTAGTTCCGGTAGTACATGAGGTTCCTGGCGAGGAGCCCCCCGCCCGTGACCTCGTTGTTGACCACGAGCTGGAACGGGCCGGTCGCCACTTCGAGGTTGGGCTCGTTCGTCAGCCACGTCGGAGCCGCGTGGCAGCCCTCGGTGTCAGCGGGCGGACATCCGCTGGTGAAGTTCGAGTAGGCGGTCGCGAGCGCGTACGGTTGAGATGTGTCGATCGTGAGCACTGAGCCGAAGATGCTGTCGAGGTTGAAGTACGGCGCCCATATGTGCTCTGGGAGAATCGGGACCATAAGGTTGCCCGAGTTCCACACCGAGCTGCTGTTGACTACGACTGAAATCTGGAAGGGGTTGCTGGGGTTGATGTAGGTCGCCATCAGTCCGAGCGGCCCAGACAGGTAGGCAGAGTAGTCCGTTCCGAGGTCTGGCAGGCCTTTAGGCGCAATGAGTCCCGAAGCCCACAGCGAGAAGTTGTAGTCGTAGGCGTTCATCTGGACGCCGTCAGTCCAGTAGATGTTGTTCCTGAAGGTGAATGTGTAGACTGTGCCCTTGTAGATGGGCAGAGCTCTCATACCCGTGCCGTAAGTCGAAGGACCGTCCTGGAAGTCGAACCAACCAGCTGTCTTTCCGACACACTTGGCCGGGTTAGCCACGGTGGTGGTGCACGTCTTCTCGGTGAACTTGGTCGTCATCCAGTTGATGAACTGAGCGGGTTTGGTGAAGCCCATTGGCGGAGTGGCGAGCACTGAGTCGTAGATGTTCAGCCAGACATCGTCGTCGTAGACCGTCAGACCCGAGTACAGCGGATTCAAACCGCTTGGGACGTCAGGCGCGGCGGCGAGACCAAGCTTGAAGTTGCCGCCGTTGGGGCACTTTGCGGTGTTGGGAGGGGTCGTCAGCCCTGCGACGAAGCAGGTCCTGTGGACGTTCAGTGCGGTGTATCCGAGGCCGGCTGACGTGCTTGGGCCGTAGGTTGGGATGTCTGCGTATCCGGCCCATCCGTTGGCGAAGACGCCGTACAGGGTGTTCTCGAAGTACACGTTGAGGTACGGGAGGTTCACGAGCTGGTCGAGGGCAAGCTTGCGGCCGTAGGTAACTGCCTGGCTTGCTGTGGTTGCGTACACGATCTTGTTGGCGTCATAGCTGGCTGTCCCGTTGTGGTAGCTGGTCGCGTCAACACCAGTAGAGCCGAACGCGTCGTCCATCAGCTCAGCGTTGCCTACGAAGTTGATGCTGGCAGAGTACCCGTACGAGTACATGTCCCACCTTCCGTCGATAGCACCATCAACAGTCAGAGAATAGTTGTACACAGGCGCAGTGTTGTACCCCTTCAGCGGGCCGCTGGCGATGTACTTGCCGTCTTCTATCACAGCTGCACCGGAGTTCGGGTGGCGACACCACCATTGGCTACAGAATCCACCTGGGATGTCAAAGGTGAGTCCGATTTTTGCTCCCTCAGATGGTACGATCTGGCTGAAGGCGAGCCTGTTCAGGCTGATCCTGTACACCCAGTTGGGGTAGAAGATCTGGCCCGCGGTCACGCCCTGAGCAGTTATGGCATACTTCCAGACCAGACCCGCGCATCCGTTGCCGGAGTACGAGGCCCAGTTGAAGTTGCCAGCTGGCTGGCTGGCCAGAGGTGCGCAGTCAGACGAGTTCGTGGACCCTGTGACGGCAGTCTCTGCTGTCAGGAAGTACGGGCCGTACGAGGCGCACGCTCCCTTGTACGTGAATGGACCGATGCATTCCCTGATCGCCTGGAGCTCCCACACGGCGTGGACCAGCGCGTTGTTGGTGCTGCTGTCATAGGTTGGACCAGTCTTGGCGCAAGCCGCGAACACCGCGCATGGCATCAGAGCGTTGGTCGAGATGCCTGCCACGCCCTCAAGGACTGAGTCCTCAAAGTAGGTCAGGTTCATCAGGTACGCGATCGCTCTGTGGAAGTGCGTGTCGTTGACCACGGCTCTCAGCATGTTGAAGTCGATGCCGTCGAACGAGTACCCTGGGGTTGACCCGGTGCAGATTGCATTGCCGGCCGTCAGGGGCGGGACGGTCGTGCTCTTGCAGTTGGTCCAGGCCGTGGTCATCGTCGTTATGTCCGCCACCGAGAAGCTAAGGTCGTAGGCGTTGATGTTGCCAGCCTGCATGTCGGTGACTGCGGTCGTGTCCGAGGAGGCAACCAAGTAGGTTATCGAATTGATCTGAGGACCGACGGTCTTGACGCTTCCTGGAGAGAGCAACGGCTTGGTGGCCGCAAATGCGGTAGACGCTGATGAGAGCACCAGGAGTGCAGCAACGGCGAACAAAACGTACTTGCCTGTCATGCCATCAGGGAGAGAATACGACTGGGGAGAACTTACGGGTTGCTACCAAGCCTGCGTTCACTTTGCGCGCGCTACGCTTCTGGATGTGGTTCCAACCCCATTCTAGTAGCGAATCCAGGCCGAGCTACACCACTTTGACCAAGTGTTCCGTGCTCACGATCGAAATCCACTTTCAGAACCTGTTTGGGGGCTGGCCCCACCGAGCCCGAACACGAAGCAAGATAGGGAGGGGCATTACACCACCTAGTCGAAAGCCCCCCGGGGCAAACTCCAGCTTCTTTGGCGAATCGGAGCGATACTCAGGCTCTTCTGGTACTCAGTATTTGACGCGGCTCAGCTTTGAAAACGGAATGTACAGCAGCAGGGTTACCAACATCAGAGCCGCCCCGGCCCCTATGAACAGCACGCCGATTGTAGTGACGCTCGCCAAGAAGCCAAAGAGGACGGCCGCGATGACTGGGGCTGCAGAGAGCAACGACCTCATCACGGTTCCCGCTCGCCCCAGAATCTCGCCTGGCACCTGTGTCTGAATCAGCACCTGGATTGGGAGATTGATGACTGCGTTCACGATGCCCATCAGCGAGACGATGATGAGGGCGGGTGGAATCGAGGTGACCAACCCAGCCAGTATCATCAGCACTCCGAAGACGGCCACACCGAGGAAGAGCAGTTTCCCCACATATCCTCTGAAGTTCACCTTCCCGATTGCGATGGAACCAGCGATCATGCCCAAAGCGGACGCTGCGAGTGTGAGTCCGTAGATCAAGGCGCCCCCGTGTATCCAGACCTTCACGTAGGGTGCGAAGAGGACAGTCGCACCTCCGCTGAAGAAGTTGACCAGGAACCCGAACACAATCAGCTCAAGGAAGACCCTGGTCTGCCTTACGTAGGACAGCCCTTCTCTGAACTCCTTCCAGAATCCACTTTCGCCCTGTTGAGGCTTTCCCTGGACTGCGCCGCCCACCCTGGTCTGACCGTACGACTTGGCAACGAGCGTCAACATGGCGGCCGCGAAGAAGAAGGTCAGACTGTCATAGGTTATCGACGCGCCAGCGCCGACCGTAGCCAACACTATGCCCCCGGCCGTGTAGCTTGCAAGTTGGTTCGCGGACGTGCTCAGCATGAAGAGACCGTTGGCTGCCCCGAGGTTCTCCTTGCTTACGATTCTTGGTATTATCGCTGTGTTCGCAGCCGTGAAGAACTGGGTTCCGGTGTAGAGAACGAGGACCATCAGGACTAAAAGAGAGAAGTTCAGCTCACTCGTGACATAGAGGAGCGAGACTGCGGCAGTGACGACCCCCTGCGCAACGTTGCTTGCAATCATCAGATTCCTGCGATTCAGCCTGTCGGCGTAGACCCCTGCAATCGGACTCGCGAATACGCTGGGCAGGAGTACGGCGGCCTGAGTGATTCCCACCAACGTGGTCGAACCGGTCGTGACGAGGACAAGCCAGAGCAGGGCGACGTCGAAGACTGCATCCCCCGACTGCGACACCACCTGACTCACCCAGAGCGAACTGAAGGAACGGTTTCTGAAGAGCGTGGAGTAGCTGGGGTGTTCAGCCGTCAATGTCCGCCCCTACCCCTGACAAGACAGGGGCTTCAAAAGGTAAGGGGCATCCATATGGTGGTCCCAATCCCCCCCGGGGCAAGCCGTATAGGGGATAGTCGTGGTCCAAGCGTCATGAGAGAACCAAGGACGCTAGTTTTGACGTGGTTCGCCGCCTGTGGCCTCATCACCTTGGCGCTTGTCCCGATTCGGTTGTATGTCCTTTCTGCTAACGATTGGCTTGTCGGAGCGCTCTCGACGATAGCGCTCGCGTTCTTCGCGGCACACTTCCTCATCGCTTGGCTGTGGAAGCCCAAGGCTGTCAAGACGCCTCCCTGAGAATCTTTGAGTGCTTGCGGCTCGCTTCGGGAATGAATGAAGAACTAGGCAGAACTTAGGGTAGGCTCCCCTTGTGTGGGGTCTCGGTCGAGCCGCTTACCTATCTCTATGATTGAGGAGTACTGTCACGCTTCGCGTAGTATTCGTTCTCTGAGTTTGTCGCTTTTTTCGCGGGATTCTTTCTCAGCGCGCCCACTATGGTGACGATAATCCCAGCGATCACGCAAACGATACCGGCGAGCACCAGCAAACCCGAGCTGACGGTTCCTAAGAGGGTGCCCGTGACCACGATCTTCGTGGTTGGCTGTACCGACGAGAAGACAACGTAGTTGAAATCTCCCCGGAGTCCAATGTAGGTCTTAGACGAAGCAGCAGTCGAATTATAGGGAACTGCATACGAACCAATATCGGTGGAGTTCACTTCACTAATATCCTGAGCAGGTACCATCCCGCCGACACTTGCGGGGGACCTAACGACGACCACGGAGTCGTTGAGGACCAGCTCCGCCGAAACATACTCTCCCGCAGTGGGTTGAGTGAAGCTCGTTATGCTCGTGGTCGAATTCTTCAGGTTGTACCCGCCCACGGCCGCCAGGGCAATTCCAACCACTAGGATGATGAGTCCTATCGTCAGAGTTCGAGTCCTCACGCTGCGGTCCCCTCTGTATATCTGGCGCTAGATGTGGACTCATAAATGAATCGAGTATCGTCTTCCAGTCGAACAGCGAACTCTGAACCGCGGTGGAAGGCGAACAGAATCCTATCGGCCAAGGCGCAACACGGGTGCCTCCTCCTCAGCCAATAACGACTTCGGCCGGTACAAGATTTGTAGTCAACAGATGCAGACTCGTTAGGGGGATGCTCAGTAGGAAACGGTGGACATGATCCAGCCCACATGAATGACTCAGTATACGGTCGAGGTGTCCCGAATGCGGAAACAAGACTCAGATTATCTTGCCGCGCGCGCTTAGGGCGCAATGCGCCGGATGATGTGAATTTGAAATTCACGTCGCTGAATCTCATCTTCGGACGACGTATATTCTGACGCCAAGTGGGCTCCTAAGACGATACAGGCATGCACGAAGCTAGTGTTGTTACTAGATTTGGTCTAGTTGTATCGAACTTTGGAACGGGCCCGCTGGCTCTAGCAAGTTCAATTTCTCAAGAAAGAAGCAGATTCTCTTGAAAGTAGGAACAGCCAAAATAGGAACAGCCAAAAGCCTAGCAGTTTTGATTTTGCTGACCGTTGTTGCCCTCACAAGAGGTGCTCAAGTTTCCCCCGCTGCAAACGCTAGTGTATCTAACGCATCCACGACAAGCACAAACAACGCGCACCCGAGCGCCCTAACTCAGCCAACAACAACTTCGCCTGGTTCTGCCGCGAGCGCAGGTGACTCTAATAAGCCTGAGTCAAAACCCGGTAACGCAGGATCCTCTGCAGATCCTCCATTGAGCGCTTCTTCCACTAAGGTAAACTGCGTTCCCTCCTCGGTCAGTTTCGGTTCTTCCACCCTTTGCACAGCCACCGTAAGCGGCACTTCAGAACCAACGGGAGCCGTGAACTGGTCCACTTCAGAACAGGGTTCGTTCTCCAGCACCATGTACGGCTGCGACTACAGCGACACGGGGAGTTCGCTGTACGCGATAGATTCCACAACTGGAGAGACCACGCTGATAGGACCCATGTACGTCTACGGCTGCCTGGGGTTGACATTCAGCAACAATGGAGATCTGATTGCATATGGATATGCCTCAAACGAGTCCCTTGGGATTTTCAACGTTGATGTCTCAACCGGAGCGGCCACGCTTATCGCGATTGTAAGTTCACCGACAGGATGCCCCAACTATGAATTGTTAGGCTTTGCCTCAAACCCGTCTAATGGAACATTATATGCAACGTTCAGCAACTGTCTTGTCACCATAGATCCTAGAACCGGCGCCGCGACTGAAATCGGAACCCCCGACTACGGTACCTATTATGGAAGTGCTCTAGCTTTCGGTCCGAGTAACATACTTTATTCTGCTGGAGGCTATCCGTCTCTCACTCTCTACACACTAGATCCGACGACTGCCTCTACCACGCACGGCGTCGTACTCGCAGGTTCCCCATCGTCGGGATGTTCAATGGAGGCAATGACCTTCAACGAAGGTGAATTATACGGAGTACTTCATTGTTCTGGGAATTCCGAATACTACTTCGTTAGCATAGACACATCCACGGGAGCCATGACTGTCATTGGACAACCATCCGAGGGTTTGGTTGCGATAGCTGCCGGGCCATATTGCAACCTCTCATCGGGTACATGTTCAGCAACGTACACTCCAACACCCCCTACTTTGGTTTACGGTTGTGCTACTCCAGAAGATACTTCGTTCCTCTATGCTATAGACCCGACAACGGGAGAAGCGACGCTTATTGGTTCCATGGGAATGAATTGGTGTTCAGGTCTTGTTTTCAGCGCAAACGGAACGCTGTACGCCTTTGGCGAGGGTGAAGATGGGAATCCCGCACTATTCACCGTCAATGTCGCAACGGGAGCGGCGACTCTGTTAGGAGAGTCACTTACACCCCGTCAGAGTGCAGTATATGATTGCAATTCCGACTTGGGTCTTGCCTTGAGCCCCACTGATGGGACATTATACGCGGCGATCGACAATTGCATTGTTACGTTAGCTCCGAGTAATGGCACTGCCACAATCATCGGACAAACAGAATACATAGATTATTATGATTACGGGAGTGCCCTAGCTTTCAGCCCGAGCAACACACTCTATGCAGCTTCGGATGGGCTATACACGGTTAGTCCAGAAACTGCTGCAGACAGTCAAGTAGCCCAATTCTCGGGCTACCCGTCGGGATGCAATGATAGCGACAGTGAAGTCTCAGGCTTGAGCTTCAACGGAAACACGCTATACGGCGTGCTGGAATGCGCAGTGGGGAATTACCTCGTTACCGTAAACACGACCACAGCTGCCATGACTGTCATAGGACAGACTCTCGATGATTTGTATGCGATTGCGTGGCTACCCAATTGCGCCCTGTCCACCTCTTCTTGTTCCACAATTCCCACGCCCACTCCGACAACCATCACAGCGTATTATCAGGGTGACTCTAATTATGCCCCCAGTTCGGGCTCGTTCGTTCTCAATAGTGTTATTTCACCAGTGACAGTCTTCTGTTCTCCTTTGTCCGTCGGGGCGAGCGAGGCCACAACCTGCACCGCAAGTGTGAAGGGCAATTCTCCAAGCGGGACGATGACTTTCTCTTCGTCGAGCAGTTCAGGGAGTTTTGTTCCGTCGAACGGCGTGTGCACTCTGTCATCAGGCTCTTGCTACGCAACCTATTCTGACACGACAGCAGGGAGTGTAAATATCACAGCAAAATATGGTGGAGACTCTCACAACAATCCGAGCTCTGGATCTTTTATCGTAACGATACTTGTTGTTGCAACAACCTCCACGGGCATCATCTGCTCTCCTTCACCAGTCACAGCAGGATCTCCCACAAAGTGCACCGCTACTGTGACCGGAAGCTCTCCAAGCGGCGTCGTGTCGTGGTCCAGCTCGGGTAGCGGGTCCTTCGATTCATATTCGTGCACACTTTCAACCGGCACGTGCTCGGTAGACTATACTCCAGCCACTTCTAAATCGCCGGTTAATATTACCGTGAGTTACAAAGGAGACTCAAAGAACGGACAAAGTACTGGCGCTTTCTCCCTTGCAGTTTCGAAAATAACAACCACAATGTCTCTGAGCTGCTCTCCATCGTCTGTTGAGATAGACGCTCCAACTACGTGCACTGCTTCCTATATCTCTTCGATTGCACCCACTGGAACAGTGTCGTTCACCACCTCAAGCTCAAACGGTGGTGCGGTTACGCCTTCATCTTCCTCCTGCACGTTGAGCGGCGGCGCCTGTTCAGTGACTTTCAAGGGGTCGCTAAACCACGCAGGTGCGGTCACGGTAACTGCGACCTATCCGGGCGATTCGAACAGCCTCGGAAGCTCTAACACATTCTCGCTTTCAATTAACAAGAATCCAACCACCACCGATGTTAGCTGCGTACCTTCATTGTTGAATCCTACCAAATCCACTACTTGTACAGCTGCAGTTTCCAGCAGCTTCAACCTTCCAGGCTACAATGGGCCATATGCAGCGGCTTACGATCCTGAAAACGGCTACGTCTACGTTGCTAACGAGGGCAATGGGTATGCGCAGGGCTGGGGTGACACGGTTTCGGTAATAGACGGTGCGTCGGGAACGCTGGTCACAACCGTGTACGCAGGTTACGCCCCTGATGGTGTAGCCTACGACTCAAAGAATGGACTCATCTATGTGTCTGACGGCGGCTCGGGTTCGGGCAACACCGTCGCGCTGATAAATGCATCCACGAATACACTTGTCCAATTCGTGACTGTTGGAAATGCCCCGTACGGGATTGCATATGATTCCGCCAATGGGTACATTTACGTCGCTAACTACTGGGATGACTCGGTTTCCGTCATAAATGGAAACGTATCGCTCGGATTCATCCCCCTCCTGTGCGCGGGATTTGAACGGCAAGGCTCCTACTGCGGCCCCGCGGGTGTGGCGTACGACTCAAAGAACGGCTACATCTACGTAGCGAATCAACTCTCTTATCCTGGAACTATCTCCGTGATTGACGGTTCGAACAACTCTCTGATTGCGACGATTGACTGGTACGGTACAGCGCTCGGATCAGGGACCAATGCGATCACTGTCGACCCTGACAACGGATTCATTTACGCAGCCGCGGCGAACGGAGACATCTACGTTATAAGTCCCGCCAGCACTTCAGACAACACAATCGTACAGTACGTTCCGACTAGTTTGACTGGCGGCGAGTACTACGATGGAATTGCATTTGACTCGAACAATGGAAATATCTATGCAGCCTCTCAAGACGGCTACGTTGCAGTAATAGACGGAAGAACAAACGCTCAAGCTGGGGAAGTGGAGGCTGCCCTCGGGGCGTCGGGAACTGCGATTGACAACTCAAACGGTTACATCTTCGTTGCCGACTGGCTCAACAACACAGTCGCTATGATAGAACCAGCCGCATCCGCTCAGGGTGAAACGATCACTTTCTCGCAGAGCGGAGGGACTGGGAGCGTTTCTTTTGGCTCCACGACTTGTGCTCTCTCGTCCGAAGGTGCGTGCAGTGTCTCGATAACGGCTCTGACCATAGGCAGCGTCACCATTGAAGCGTCTTACGGCGGAGATTCAAATTACGGTCCCAGTTCTGGCACTTTTTCGCTTACAATCGCCTCGAAAACTTCCACTTCTGTCGTCTGCACTCCCTCTCCTGTCTATTCTGGAAGTCCAACAACTTGCACGGCGACTGTGACCGGAACGTCCCCGACCGGAACGGTGTCCTGGTCGACTTCGGGACGGGGAGCGTTTTCAACCAATTCGTGCACTCTGTCATCATCCGGCTCGTGTTCTGTTTCGTATAGGCCATCCTCTTCAACTTCGCCGGTTACGATTACTGGAGCCTACAACGGGGACGCCAACAATTTTGCAAGTTCGGGGATATTCTCCCTCAAGGTGAACCCCACTACAACCACGACCACTACGACAACCAGTGGAAGCGGAAGCTGTGGATGCAGTGACGAGAAGTCATACACAGACCCAGCAGTGAGCAATCCATCCGACCATCCGGCCGTTGGAACCTATCCGTCACCGGACAAGAGCACAAACGCAAGTATCACTTCTATCTCGGGTTCGCTATATCTGGCGGTGACCAAGGGATCTAACACAATAATCCCTCCGCAGCTGAACCCCGTTGCTTGGGGATGGAGTCCAAATGGCCGCTACTTTGTTTTGGCGATTCATCCATCTTCTTGGGATAGCAACAAGGTCCAGATGTATGTCTACGACCTAGACGGAAGCAGTCCTTCCACTCCGACGATTCAAGAAACGATGGATCTCGGAACAGTGGCTGAAGGGAGCCCGGACAACACAGCGAGCTACGGAACCGTGAGTTGGAGCTGGGGATTCAGCCCGAACAGCGCGTTGTTTGCACTATTCTACGACGATGTCGATTATTCTAATGTGCAGGTCCACCTCTGGGTCGCAAGCAGCGGCCAATACTTGGTGACAACCTCCTCGCCCACCACGCCGTTGCCGACGATCCAGTTCAGTCCGTGCAGTGATCTCTTCATGGTCTCTGATCAGACGGCCTCGTTCGGTTCAAATCTGGGCACAGTCAATTTCTACGAAACGTGGGCTGCCAGCTCAGTGTACGAGTCGGTCAGCATAATCGGCACTCCTTTCTCAGCCTCGACGGACAAGGACGCTAGTGGAAACTACATAGTTGAGCTCACTGGGATGAGTCTGAGCAGCTTTGCCAGCCCTCAGTGCACGCAGGGAGCCACTACAACCACTACAACCACTACTACCACAAGCACTTCGAGCGAATCCGGTACCATTCCAACGAAAGTAACAGTCAAATGCGACGATAGCACACTCGACCGGGATTCAAACACATTTTGCACGGCCACGGTGACTGAGACGTCCGGGGGCGGATCATATCCGCCTGGATCCATCGACTGGTATGCAACCGACGGCGAGATTGGGGATTCCTGCGTTCTTTCCTCTGGATCTTGTTCGGTGATGTACACGGCCAGCGGCACCTCCCCTCAGGTGACGATAACTGCCAATTATAATGCAACCGAAGGTTCGAACTTCGAAAACAGCCAGGGTACATTCCAGATCACAGTCAACCTCCCCAATTCATCTCACACAGTGATCAACTGCACTCTCAACTCCGATAACACTTTCACGTGCGCGGCTACGGTGACGGGCAACAACCCCAGCGTCCCACCCTCTGGAGATGTGAACTGGTATACCGATCCGGAAGGTCAAGGCGACTTCTCACCGAACCCATGCGTACTCTTCGCCGATACTCCTCCCGACGGCTCCGCGTCTTGTCCAGTGATCTTCACTCCCAGCGTCTCTGGACAGATAACAATCACAGGAGAATATCAAGGAGACACGCACAACTCGGCGAGCTCAGGTTCCACTACGATCGCTGCTATCGCTGTGACTGAAACTACTACTGAATCGAACAAGGCTCCAACAGAAACTTACATAAGCTGCACCCCAACCGATCCAGACTCCAGCACCGAATGCACGGTGACTGTGAGCGGAGGAAACAATCCCACTGGCGATATAACTTTCGATTGGAATGAACTCATAGGGGGACTCCCCACCATCCTTCCCACCTGCCAGGCGCCATCATGTATGTTCACAATCTCGGACGTTGGAACTACAAACTCAACAATCATGGCGAACTATATGGGAGATTCCAATAATGCTCCGAGCTCCGCTGGGTGGAACTTGAACGTTGGAGCAACCAGCACCGAGTCTGGAAGCGAAACAACATCTTCAGAGTCCGGTAATCCATGTGACGCGCCCGACTCTGGTTGTGATGTGAACGAAGTAACAGATCCTGCCTACGTCCTGCTGACCGATCCTACTACCGGATTCCAAGCAGGTTGCAACGCCACCGGCATCGTAGTCGACACAATTCCTGGTGCAACAGTGGCAAACACGAATCCTTCTGCTCTTACTCCATGTTCGGGAGGAACGGAGAAGACCACGATTCCATCGCCAATTGCCAGCTACTATGACATACAGATTTTCTCGGTAGGCTCCAGCAGCTCATTTACGATCACGTTCACGCTGGCTGACTCCCACGGAAATCAGCTGGGGGCAACCAACTACTTCGGTAGTGTGGTCCAGGGTGCGCCTCTGAGCATGGGACTTATGGTTGGCTCGGTCGGAAGTCTTTCGATTTCGAGCAGTGTAGGCAGCGCCGTTCCGGAGTTTCCGCAATTCGCTGGGCTGGGCATCTTCGTTGTTCTCGGGTTGCTCTATCTCTTGCTCGTTTCCCGACGCGCCGTATTCGATGGCAAGAGTCGTCTCAAGAACTGAGCAGCAAGAAAGGGGCGGTAATCGGAACCATCCCTGTGTTGGAAGACCAGAGGGAATTGCCAAGAGAGCTCTATGAGCTTCGTGCCGGAGGGAGTGCCTGAATTCCCATTCGGATTGTTGGCCAATGGCACAAGATCTGTCGAAGAAATTCCAAACTGAGAAAGGGACTTGAGAGGAAAGTGCCCATAGCATTCTTCTTAATCGACGTGGAGCCAGCATCAGAGAACGAAGTAAGCGAACAGGAACCAGTTAGCGCGCGCACACTTTAGAGGCTGCACGGTTTGGGCAGCTCCCGAATCCTCGCACTGTAGTCGAATAGGGGTCCAAATCCCTGACGTCTGGGGTGGAATCAAGTCTCTTCTGGAAGTCTGGCCTGGATTTGGGCCTTTTTGGATGGCGAGAGAGTCGTTCTGACGCTATTTCTGCGGGCCTGGAGGGATTTGGACCTATAGTTGGATGCTCCCCCGGGGCAAGCCGTTTCATGAGACGAATTTCAAATCGGGGATTTGAACCCCAGAAAGCCGGGGAGTTGAACCTAAAGTGCGATGCCCTTTCCCTTCGCGCTCTAGTCTGTCGCCGTGATAGTAAGCAGGCAATGCCCAAACTGCTGAGAGCCAACAATGCTGCTTGGGCATGGGGACTCTTCTGTGTTTGGACATGGTCAAAGACAATATCCGCAACCGTGAGTCCATCGTGGGACCGCCAAGCTTTCTGCCCAAATCATCACTGGTCGAAGCCTAGGTCCGAATCCGACGGGACGCTCTTCACCGGTCTTGAAGCAGTGGCAAACAGACCCTAACCGATGTGAGATTATTAGGTGAATTTGGAGTCCCTGTGCATGAATTTCACCATCCGAGGTGTTAATACGCCGTACATAGGGACGCCAGAGGTGAGTGGGCCGTGAAAGTGCCACGCTTGAAGCCGATGAAGATGGCTCTTCTCGGTCTGCTGTTCGTCTTTCTGTTTGCCTTCGTGCCGCACGCCTTCGCGTTCTCTAGCGACCAAGCGGCTAGCCTAGAGATAGGCCAGAGGAGCTTCGCCGTACCCGGCACAGGCATCTGTTCGGAAGGACTTCCAGCCAATGTGAGCACGCTAAATTGTGCGGCAGGCGCAGCCTTCGACAAATCGGGGAACCTGTGGGTAGCTGATGAGTACAACAGCAGGGTGCTCGAGTACACCTATCCATTCTCCAATGGCATGGACGCGTCGCTGGTGATAGGCCAACCAAACTTCACCGCAAACAAACCAACAGGCTACCCCCGCCCTCCAACAACTGCGAGCGGGCTGCAGTATCCGAGGGGCGTTGCCTTCGACTCATCGGGGAACCTGTGGGTGGCCGATACGGACGACAACAGGGTCCTCGAGTTCGTGCCAGGCACCAGTGGGTGCCCGAGCGGCCAGTTCTGCGACGGCATGAACGCATCACTGGTGATAGGCCAGTCGAGCTTCACCACAGAGGGGTATGCTTGGACTAGGAGCACGCTGCAAATGCCGTCGGGCATAGCCTTCGACTCATCGGGGAACCTATGGGTGGTTGATACGGCCAACAGCAGGGTCCTCGAGTTCGTGCCAGGCACCAGTGGGTGCCCGAGCGGCCAGTTCTGCGACGGCATGAACGCATCACTAGTGATAGGCCAGTCGAGCTTCACCACAGCCGGGTATGCAACAACTCAGAGCGGGCTGTATTCCCCGTTGAACGTAGCCTTCGACAAATCGGGGAACCTGTGGGTGTCTGATGAGTACAACAACAGGGTCCTCGAGTACACCTATCCGTTCTCCAATGGCATGGACGCATCGCTGGTGATAGGCCAACCAAACTTCACCGTAAGCACAGTAGCAGACAAATTCTACAACCCTCTGTGGATTCCCACTGCGAGCGGGCTGTGGTATCCGTGGGGCCTAGCCTTCGACTCATCGGGGAACCTGTGGGTGGCTGATGAGTACAACAGCAGGGTCCTCGAGTTCACTTACCCGTTCTCCAATGGCATGAACGCATCGCTGGTGATAGGCCAGTTGGGCTTGACCGATCCACGCCTAACCCTACCCAATGCGAGCGGGATGTACAGTCCGTCTGCCGTAGTCTTAGACAAATCGGGGAACCTGTGGGTGGCTGATTTTCGCTACAACAGGGTTCTGGAGTATAGCGGTCCCCTTACGACAACCACAACGACGTCAAGCTCCACCGGAACCGTAGCGCCTGGCACCTTGGTAACTGACACTGCTACCGTAGCGGCCGTCTCATCAACGGCCGGTGCACCGACCGGCAGCGTCCAGTTCTACTTCTGTGGTCCAACCGATACAGCCACGCCTTGCGCTATCTCACCAGCGCACCTATTCGGGGCACCAGTGACCCTGTCAGCGGGTTCAGCCGAGTCACCTGAATCCGAAGGACCTACGGCGGCCGGCTTCTATTGCTGGTCGGCTGTCTATACCCCTGACACCGCAGCCTTCACGGGCTCATCGTCCACGACCACGACCAACGAATGCTTCGATGTGGCAGCGCCCACGACGACAACGACAACCACCACCACGGTCACTTCGCCGACCACGACCACTCAGACAGCTTCGACGACCTCCACAGCCACAGCCACCACCACCACCACGACCGCCACCAGCCTTGCGTCAACAACCGGTACAGCCACGTCAACAACCGGTACAGCCACGTCAACCAGCTATGTGACGTCCACGGTCAAGAGCACGACCACGACATTTAGCGGAACTTGCTATGATCCGGAGGTCACAGTCACTCAGACTTCGACCATCCTCTCACCGACTACTGAAACAACAACGTCGACGTACTATACGACATCCACGGGCACGCAGACGGTCACGGCGACTTCAACGGAGACATTCACGACCACGACGGTCGTGCCTGTGACGACGACGACCACGGAAGTGTCGAGCATAACCGAGTGCTTGACCACGGTCTCATCCTCATCCAGCATCGTTCCTCCGCCCGTTGGTGTCCCTCAGTTCCCGCTAGGCTCTGGTTTGGCAATTGCGGCCATCGGCATCTTGGCCCTGGCCGGATTCATGCGGGTCCGCTCTCCGCGCAAGCCTGTCCCGGCGTAGCACGGCGCACTCGAAGCAACTTCTGCGAAGCCTGGCTTTCAAACCATCTTGAGTGGGGTGTGTATCTTCACGCCGTATTTTGCCTGTTTTTGACCGTGGTTTCCGTCTTGGCCGCAACGCAAACTCCGATCGGTAGGTGACGGCGCGGGCGGCCACGCGGCCCCGGCCGACAGCACGCAGTTGGGAGTGTAGTCACCAATTGCCTAGGAGGGCGACGGAGGGGATACACTAGCCTCAGACTTCGACAGCCGCGCTAGATATTCTCGACACGATCTACCATTGTAGTTACACCTGCCAGAAGAACTCAAACCCATCGACAGGTATCGAGTGAATCCATCTGGGAAAACTGTCACCACCACATCATAACTGCGTGATAGTTCCCTTGCGGCGAGGTAGTTGGCACCCGACGAAACGCCTACACAGTAGCCGCAATTCTCGGCAATGGAAATGGATGCCTCTCTTGCATCGCTGCTTCTAATCGAGACGAGCTCATCGATCATCGGGTTGAGGCCTCCGTTCTCGCTCTTGACTATAGCAGGGATGAAACCGTCGCCGATGCCTGGGATGCCATGCAATCCGGCGGCGCCACCGCTCATGACAGGAGATTCCGCCGGTTCGACCGCTGAGATGTGAACGTTCGGATTGACCTCGCGTAGGGCTTTGGCGACGCCTATGAGCGTCCCTCCGGTTCCAACTCCGGCTGCGAACGCGTCAGCTACGAGCGACCTCTCTCTCAACTGTTGGATAATCTCCCTTCCAGTGGTCAAGCGGTGGCATTCAACATTCAGCTGGTTTGAGAACTGATCCGTACTGAAGTAGTGTTCATCCTGTACCATCTCATCTCTGATTCGGACTGCTTCCGAGAAGCTACCCTCAGAAGAGCACAGGATGAGCTTCGCGCCGAACCTTCGGACAAGCTCTTTCCTCTCTTCGGTTACGTTTTCGGGCATGATGATTGTGGCATCGTAGCCCTTCTGCTTGGCATAGTAGCTGAGAGCTATGCCAGTGTTGCCGCTGGTTGCTTCTACGATCGTCATCCCTTTCCCCAAGAGCCCGCGCTTCTCGCTCTCGTCTATGATGAACTTTATCATACGATCCTTGATGCTTCCGGTCGGGTTGATGCACTCGAGCTTCGCGTAAATGTTGTCCAGTTTGATTAGAGGGGTATTGCCGACCTTCATCATGCCTCCCGCTTCATGGGGGACAGGAAGTCCAAGTGCCTAATTAGTGTTCTAATTCGAACTCACAATCAGGTTGGAACTATCCCGACGGCGTTTACGGGCGAAACCTACGGGGCCCGCTCGACTCTTCAAGAGAGGAGAGTACGTCCAAAGAGCCGCTCTAGGAGTTCCATTGCAGAGAACAGAGCGCCTCACTCCTGCCTCTAACCCTTAAGACAGACTGACCGATGCAGCCCACCCGAATGATGCTCGCCGGCAAGCGCGCCTTGGTCACTGGCTCCTCTCAGGGCATTGGCGCTGAGGTCGCGAAACTCTTCGCGAAGGAGGGTGCGCACGTTGTGGTCAACCACAGACCCTCTGCAGCGCATGCAGACCACGTTGTCAGGGCCATCCGCCGCTCTGGAGGGAAGGCGTTCGTCGCTCACTGCGACGTCGCGGACCCAGCGAGCGTCTCCGCCATGTTTGTAAGGATCGAACGCGAACTCGGGGGTCTCGACATACTTGTCAACACTGCCGGTCTTTCCGACAGTCACATCTGGAACATCACTGTTCCAAGAATAACTCTTGATATGTGGAGGAGGGTCTTCGCAGTAGACACCTTCGGTACATTCCTGTGCACGCAGGGGGCGCTCCGTTTGATGAAGCGTGGTTCGGTCGTCAATGTAGCTTCGACTCCAGCACTCTCCGGGGATAGCGAAGGCCTGGTCTACGCCTCAGCGAAAGGCGCAGTCATTTCCATGACCAAGATGCTCGCAAAGGCCCTGGCCCCGAGGGTCAGGGTCAACTGCATGGTCTTAGGCTCGATAAGGACCACTTGGGTGGACTGGCTGGACGAGAAGCAACTCGAGGAATACAAGGGGGCTATCCCGATGGGAAGACTCGGCAGACCTATCGATGCGGCGAAACTCGCCCTCTTCCTGGCGAGCGACGAATCCAGCTTCATCACCGGTCAGGCGGTCGTGCTGGACGGAGGCGAGGTCCTACATTGACGTCCTCGCCAGCTCGATCTCTGCTCTAGTACTCTGCAGCCCTGTGGAGCCCGTCCTTCTCCTCGACCCGCGCGGGAGTGTCGCTGATCTCTCCGATTGCAGGGCCATGCCTTTTTCGGGTCTTCTTCTCCATGGGTCTAGATGATCCTCAATCCCAACTTTGACATTGTCGGGCTTGTCGTCCCTGTTCTTCTCGAGCCCCTCTAGGCGCTCGATGATGTTCTGGGGCATCAAAGCCAAGGGTCGTCGAGGAGCAGGAACGAATGCTAATCGTTCCTGCTTCTTATAGAATTGCGGCTTCTCCGCCGACCCCCGAGAGATAGGCCTTGTATCCCAGCTTCTGAATTGCCCGAAGCACGGTCTGCTCGTGCTTCTCTGATGTGTTGATGAATACTGAGGGGCCGGTCTGCATGGAAAAGTAGGCCTTTGCCCCGCCCTCCCTCAGCTCCTTTACCCGCCTGATGATTCTCAAAGTGTCCTCGGTCATTATGATCAGCCTGTTCTCGCCCGTCATCGTCAGGCTGTGGAGCTCAAGCGTGTCCCTCTCGGCGAGGATTCCCAGTGCATCAAGGTCATTCCCGAGGATTGCCCTCTCCATCTCGTCGCACCGCTTCTGAGCTGATTCGATGCGGGCCTTGAAGAATGGGGACGTCAGGACCTCTCTGTGGGCGTCCTCGCTCCTCACCTTGGAAGGGAGGGGAACGATTACCATTCGGAGGTCCATGTCACGCTGGTCGGCGAACCTCTTCGCATAGGTTCCGGCGTCGTCAACTCCCGCATACAGTCTCGAGAAGCCGCCGACAAGTGACCGCGAAGCGGAGGCGGCGAACAGCCTCGCCGTTCTCGAAAGGGAGAGCAGGTCAGGCCGTCCTCCGACCAGCCTGTTGTGCATCAGCAACGTGAGGGCCGCTCCGGCCGAGGACGAGTAGCCGATTCCTTTCGCCTTGCTGGACGGCACGTTCCTACTATCAATCCTGAAATCGGTGACATCTATCCCGGGTCTGAGGCTAGACGCGACTGCCTTGAGTCTCTCGTTGGCCGAGTCGCTCCGCCTTCCTCGAATGAACACGCCTCCCCTCCTCATCCCATCAAACTGTGCCTCCGTCTTCATGCACGTAGTGTTGACAGAGATGCTGTCATGGTACGGGAGCCTGAGGTCCCAGTTCTTCAGCCCGTGGTACTTGACGAGGGCCTGCATCGTATATGCTACAGCTCTGGTGACTGTCAAGCGCCGTGGACCTCGATTTCTAGGGTTCCCACAGTCTCGGGGTTCTTCAGCTTCGAAACGATTGACCTCGGAATGTCTCTGGCGGCTGCGCTTGCACCGACTGCTAGGGTCCGGCCACTCATGAATCTGCTCCTCCGAATCACGATGTCGTGAGGATGCCAGAGCTCCAGCCCTCTGTTGCCCTCGGCAGAAAGCTCAAAGCATTCATCGCCGACCAATATTCTGATCGTGACCCTGGCCTTCTCAGACCTGAGGGCGGTCTTGAGCGTTTCGCTGAGCTGACCACATCCCTTGGCCGCTCCTACCCCAATGATGCAGTCTCCTTTCTCGGTCAGGTGTTCCTCAGTAGTGATTTCGATTGTGGTCGGGTGGAGAGATTTCACCATAGGGTGCCCGTGGAATCTGATGCGCTCTACAGCCGAGGCCGTCTTCGGAATGGGGGTTCCTTGCTGCCTACTCAGGCTAGGCGCCCTCCTTCGGTTGCGGGACGTTGCGGTGCGGGCGCCTCTCAGAGATGGTTGGCACCGACGTTGGGCTGAATGCGCAGAACCTGAACTCCACGAGAGGCTTCACGGGTCCGGGGCTCTCAGGCATGGAGAAGCTGGCGAACCACACCAGACCCCCGCTTCCCGATAACGCCTTTATACTTTCGACAATTCGCAGGCCGCGGGTTTCTCTTGACCACTGAATACGAGCAGCTCCTGTCAGGGATGGTCAGCGAGAAGAAGGCCATAGTGACCAAACTGACAGGCAAGCAGGGCAAGGACAAGGAGATCGCGGGCCTCATGTCGGACATCAGGTTCTTGGAGGTAGAACTCCAGCGCTACCAGCAGGGGATGACCCTGTTCAGGACCAAGCCGCCGCCCAAGGTAGGTAGATGGGGCAAGTCCGAGACCGAGGAAGTCAAAGAAGAGCCATAGGCTCGTTGACACTGATACTCTCCGAAAGAGGCATTGAAAGCCCTGAAGGGTGGCGGTTTTCCAGGCACGACGCTTGAACTAGCGTAGCCTCTGGGTCTAACCCATGGGGGGCATTCCGCCCATGCCGCCCATCCCCCCTCCGCCCGAAGGCATCGGGGGCGCCTTCATCTTGCTCGATGCGATCACGTCATCTATCCTCAGGATCATACACGCCGCCTCGGTGGCCGCCTGGAGGATCTGGAGCTTGACAGCCAGGGGTTCTACGATTGACTTTGCGTACATGTCCACGACCTTCCCGTTCATCGCGTCTACCCCGAACCACTTCCCCTCTTTCCCGTGTCTTGCCCTGAGATCGACCTGTGTGTCGATGGGGTCCATGCCGGCGTTTTCGGCGAGCGTCATGGGTATCGACTCCATCGCATCGGCGAACTTTAGGGCAGCCAGCTGCTCTCTTCCGTACAGCTTCTGCGCCCATGTCCTGAGCTGGCATGAAACTTCTTCCTCCGGGGCTCCTCCTCCTGCGACTATCGCAGGCAGCTCCACGACGTCCTTTGTTACCATCAGAGCGTCATGCAGGGCCCTTTCGGCCTCGTCGACTATGCGCTGCGTTCCACCCCTCACAAGGATGGTCACAGCCTTCGGGTTCTTGCACCCTTCAATGAAGACCCATTTGTCGTCCTCCAGCTTCCTCTCTTCGACGAGCTTTGCGTATCCCAGGTCCTTACCCGTAAGGTCGTCGAGGTTCGTGACCATTCGTGCACCCGTGGCTTTCGCGAGTTTGGACATGTCGCTCTCCTTCACGCGCCTCACGGTGAGCACGCCCGCCTTTGAAAGGAAGTGTTGCGCGAGGTCGTCGATTCCCTTCTGGCATATGACTACGTTTGCTCCGGCCTCCTTGATCTTCTCGACCATTCCCTTCAGGATGTTGCTCTCCTCGTCCATGAACTGCTGCATCTGTGCGGGGTCATTGATCCTGATCTCCGCTGAGATTTCGGTCTTCTCGATTTCAAGCGCCGAGTTGATGAGAGCTATCTTCGCCTCCGCAATCCTCTTCGGCATGCCTGAATGAACGACCTCCTTGTCCAGGACCATCCCGCTGATGAGCTGGGTGTCGGTGATCGACCCTCCCGGCTTCTTCTCGACCTTTACGTTGTCTATGTCTGCCTTCAGGCCCTTTTCGGTCTTCTCTGTGATCAGCATTATGGCATCAACGACGACCCGTGCCAGATGGGGCGAATCCTCGGTCACGAGCTTCGTAACCATGCTCGTGTTGGCTATGTTCAGGAGGTCCGACCTGCTTGTCGGGTCGATTTTCTCCGCGATGTCTTCGAGAATCTTCTGCGCCTTCTCGGCTGCCCTAAGGTAACCATCTACTATCACCACTGGATGGACCTCTTTGTCGATTAGGTCCTCTGCCTTTTGGAGAAGTGCGCCCGCGACGACCACGGCCGAGGTCGTGCCGTCTCCTACTTGATTGTCCGTCGCCTTACTGATCTCGACCATCATCTTCGCTGCTGGGTGCTGGATGTCCAGCTCCTTCAACATGGTGGCCCCGTCGTTTGTTACAGTAACGTCGCCCATTGAATCAACGAGCATCTTGTCCATCCCACGTGGTCCGAGCGATGTCCGCACAACCTCCGCGATGAGCTTTGCCGCAGCGATGTTGTTGCGTTGCGTTTCCCTTCCTCTCGACTCGCTGGATCCTTCCTTCAGTATTATCACTGGTTGACCTGTTGCTGACATCTGACTCATGGAGGTTCACAACTTCTGTTTGTATATAAGAATTGTCGTGCCCGCCTCCGACATCCTCTGCAGAGGGCGTTAGGTTGACGTTTCTCCCTCGGTCACGGGAGCTTCAGCGCTCTTGCCACTCGCCTTCCAAGCTCAGGATCAGCCTGGGAAAGGTTCTCGACCATACGCCGCTGAATTGGCTTGTCTGCTTTTCCCAGCGAATCGGCCACGTTGTCAATCAGATGGACCCGATCCATCTTGCTGAGTGAGCGATAGCGCCTTCCTGCCTGTTCGAAGTCATTCGTCTTGCTGATCTTCCGACGCGACATGTCCCCCTCGAGGTGATCGTGAGTAGTGGCGATGGCTGGTGCTTCGCGTGGCATCCCGCCTGCCAAGGTGTTGGGCTCGTAGTTGACTGTTCCTCCACCGTAGGGTGCATACTGCATGGCTCCATCGCGTTGGTTGTTGTCGACCGATGCCATCGGCCGATTGACTGGAAGTTGTAGATAATTGGCGCCGAGTCGATGCCGCTGCGTGTCTGGGTATGAGAAGATCCTACCCTGCAGGAGCTTGTCAGCAGAGAACTCGATTCCTGGAACTATTGAGGCTGGCGCAAAGGCAGACTGTTCCACTTCTGCGAAGTAGTTCTCAGGGTTGCGGTTGAGCACCATCTTGCCTACGGGCATGAGCGGAAACTTGTCCTCAGGCCAGGTCTTTGTAGCATCAAGCGGGTCGAAACTCTGCTTCAACTCATCGGCGATCTCCATGACTTGGACTTTCAGTTCATATTCTACCGTCTTACCTGAAACGATTGTGTCATGCAAGTCACGAGTGGCGATGTCAGGATCCTCGCCGGCTAGGCGAGTGGCCTCATGTCGGTCAATGGCCTCTACCCCCTCTACTGGTTTCCAGTGATACTTGACATAGACCGCTTCGCCCTCGGCATTCACCCACTTGTAGGTGTTGACGCCAAATCCTTCCATCTTCCTGTAACTCTTGACTGTTCCTCGGTCTGAAAAGAGCCAAGTGATCATGTGAGTAGACTCGGGAGTCAGCGAGATGAAGTCCCAGAAGCGACTATTTGCTGACGAGCTCGTGGGGTAGCCAGTGTCGGGAGCGGGTTTGAACGCGTGCACCATGTCTGGGAATTTCAGGGCGTCTCGTATGAAGAAGACTGGCAGGTTGTTCCCTACCAGGTCGTAGTTTCCGTCTTCGGTGTAGAACTTGACGGCAAAACCTCTGGGATCACGAGCCGTGTCCGCTGACCCTCTCGCGCCAACTACGGTGGAGAACCGAACAACGACAGGCGTCTTCTTCTTTGGGTCCTGAAGGAACTTTGCATGGGTGTATTTTGCCATGCTCTTGTACACTTGGAAGTAGCCGTATGCACCAGCGCCTTTGGCGTGCACTACGCGCTCTGGTATGCGCTCACGATCGAAGTGTGCGAGTTTTTCGACCAGTTGCACATCTTGAAACAGCCCAGGCCCACGTTCGCCCACAGCGAGCGAATTCTGGTTGTCGGAGACAGGAACGCCTTGATTCGTTGTAAGATGTCTGTCCTTCATAACGCGTTTGCTATTCTTCTTCGTGATATTACCATTAGTTGTCACGTGTCTGTTGGTTAAAAAACTTCCTCGTTGGAAAGATTGGGAGCGATTCGGCAGGTGTACTTGGTACAGACGGTTCGTTCTAGGTTCATCGAGACTAGAAGGAGATTAGTGGTTCATCTCAAGGATCGGCTTCATTCTCGGCGCCTTCCGGGCATGTCTGATCTACAGATCCTTCCTTGACAGCAAGCGGTGGTAGGGGTTGGAGATAAATACAGCAGCAGGATGGCGCAAAGAGCCGTTGAAAGCATCGCCGCTCAGGTTGACCAGGGAGCACGCAAGGGAACTCCTCGCCAAGATCGATTCTGCGATTGGGACGACAAGAGGGAAAGACTCACGAGACATCTTGGTCAAGGCGCTCAATTCCAACGTGCCGACCTATTCTTGGGTGGGCATCTACGCGGTGGACGGGAGGGACCTAGTCCTAGACGCTTGGTCTGGGCCCGCCGTCACAGAACACGCACGCATCCCGATTGGAAAGGGAATCTGCGGCTTCGCTGCGAAGGCCGGCAGAACTGAAATCGTCTCCGACGTCAGCAGGGACCCACGGTACCTCCAGTGCTTCCCTTCTACAAAGGCGGAGATTGTGGTCCCTGTATTCAAAGAGGGAGCGGTCATAGGAGAGATTGACATCGACAGCGACCAGCTGGATGCCTTCTCGTCTCTAGACAGGGAGTTCCTTGAGGCGTTGGCGAAAAAAGTGAGCGACCGCTGGTCTCCCTAGGAAACTGTCTATAACTTATGTTATATCCTTAAATAGACTTGGAGGAGGTTCGTCTCTCCAACTCTTGAAGCTAGAAATCAAGGATCTCCACGCCTCCGTGGAAGGAAAAGAGATTCTGAAGGGGGTTAACCTCACAGTCGCACAGGGTGAGACCCACGCTCTGATGGGTCCGAACGGCTCTGGGAAGAGCACCCTGGCCTACACCCTGATGGGACATCCAAAGTACCAGGTCACCTCCGGCCAGGCGCTGATCGACGGAGAGAGCATCGTCGGCCTTACGCCCGACAAGCGGGTCAAGAAGGGGCTCTTTCTGGCGTTCCAGTATCCAGTGAGTGTACAGGGAGTGAGCATGTTCTCATTTCTTAGAGCCGCGTACAACAATTCTAGGCCTCCGGGCACCGACCCCCCAACCGTCTTCGAGTTCAGAGAGGTCGTCGCCGAGAAGCTCAAGATGCTGAGCATGGATGAGGCTTTTCTGACCCGGTACCTCAACGAGGGCTTCTCGGGAGGAGAGAAGAAGAGGGCCGAGATCCTGCAGATGGCGCTGATGCAGCCGAAGTTCGCAGTTCTCGACGAGACCGATTCAGGCCTCGACATCGACGCGCTTCGGATAGTGGCAGAAGGCATCAACCAGGTCTCGGGCCCCAACATGGGAACTCTCCTGATAACCCACTATCAGAGGATACTGAAGTACGTGAAGCCTCAGTTCGTGCACGTGATGCACCAGGGGAGGATCATCGAATCTGGCGGGGAGGACCTTTCCAGGCTGCTCGAAGAGAAGGGCTACACATGGATCAACGGCTATGGCGGCGAGGAGGAAGTGGCCCAGCCGGCCCCATAACCCTTTTAGCGGAGAAAACAACTTATGTTATATTCGTCGGCGAGATGATGGCTTCAAAGGCAGACGTGGCTACAGACGACTACAAGGAGAAGTACGGTTTCAGCGACCCCATCGACTCCTACGCGGTACGGGGCGTAAAGGGCCTCAGCGAGAAGGTCGTCCAAGAGATAGTGCGAGTTCACGACGAGCCCGCCTGGATGGAGCAGATCAGGATGAAGGCGCTCAGGCACTTCCTGGACAGGAAAGCGCCTTCTTGGGCTCCTGAACTGGCTGACATCGACTACCAGAGCTTCTACTACTACGCGAGCCCCACGAAGCAAGCCGCGAGCTCCTGGGACCAGCTTCCCGAGTACATCAAGAACACCTACGACAGGTTGGGAATAAGCGAGGCAGAGAAAAAGTTCCTCTCAGGGGTGGGCGCGATCTACGAGAGCGAGGCCGTCTACCACAGCATCCAGGGCGAGCTCTCGAAGCAGGGCGTGGTCTTCACCGACACCGTGACGGCTCTCAAGGAGTACCCTGAGATCATGAAGAAGTACTTCGGCACGGTCGTCCCGTATCAGGACAACTACATAGCCGCCCTTCAGACCGCGGTCTGGAGCGCCGGAAGCTTCGTGCACGTCCCCGAAGGGGTCAAGGTCAGCATGCCTCTTCAGGCCTACTTCAGAATCAACGAACGGAACATGGGCCAGTTCGAGAGGACCCTGATCATCGGAGAGCCTTACAGCGAGGTGACCTACATGGAGGGATGCCTGCCTGCCGACGAACTTGTCAGCCAGGGTTATGCGCTAAGACAAATCCAGGAGATCGAGCCGCACGAGACAGTCGTAACTCATACGGGCACAGAGAAAGAGGTCACGAAGAAGTACATACATCCGTATTCAGGACCAATGCTGACGATCGTCGCGCAGTCGAGCGCCAATTCGCTGAGATTGACTCCGGAGCACGCCGTGTTTGCGGTGAAAAGGAGTGTTGTCTCAACCCGGAAGAGCAGAAATGGTTGGTTGCCCGAGGCATCGACTGTGAAACTGCTGAAGGCAGAACCACAGTTCATCGGGGCAGGTCAGCTCGAGGTTGGCGATTTCCTCGTCTATGTTGTTCCAACAGAAGAAAGGGACGACGAGCTGCTTTCCGATTCTCTGCTGAAGATTCTGGGGATCTATTTGGCAGAAGGGTCTGTCTCCTACAACGCAAAGCTCCGGCGCGACGTCCTCCAGTTCAGCTTCGGCGAATCCGAATCCGAACGACAGCTTGCCTACGAGCTTGTCGAGCTGATTCATTCAGTCGGAGAGAAGGCCAGCATCCATCGTTCAAGAGGAAGGTACTACTCTGTCGATTCCTATTCACAGATGCTGATTGAGTCATGCATGTCAAATTGCGGATCAGGAGCTGCTTCGAAGTCCCTCTCCGAGCCTGTCATGGCCCTCCCTCCTCCGCGTCAAATGCTCATGCTTCGGTATTATCTGAAAGGAGACGGCAACAGATACGAGAAGAAGCGGGTCAGCTCAGTAATGATCCGCGCGTCTACTGCAAGCAGGATGCTTGCTTTTCAGTTGCAGGAAATATTGGCAAGGTCAGGTATTTTCGCGAACGTGAACATCCGTGAGAGCTCTGAGGATACGATTATGGGTAGAAAGATCGTGCGCAAGACTCAGTACATTGTCGAGTACACGGTGAGCAAAAGTTGGAGCGAAGTTAGAAGGAGAGGCAACCACTTCTTCGTACCGATAAGGCGGATCTTGTCAGAGCGGTTCAATTCCGAAGTCTACAACCTCGGAGTCGAAGGTGACGAATCCTACCTAGTCAAGGGGTTTGCCGTACACAATTGCTCAGCTCCCGTCTATTCATCGCAGTCGCTTCACTCTGCAGTGGTAGAGATAGTCGCGCAGAAAGGCTCCCTCGTGAAGTACACGACTCTGCAGAACTGGTCGAGGGACGTCCTCAACCTCGTGACCAAGAGGGCGCACGCCTACGAAGACTCGACGGTCTCCTGGGTCGACTTCAACGGCGGCTCGCGGCTGACGAGGAAGTACCCATCGATCTATCTTCTAGGGCCCAGGGCAAAGGCCGACATCATCTCCGTGGCCTACGCAGGCGCGGGCCAGGTCCAGGACACCGGAGGAAAGGCGATTCATCTGGCGAGGGACACCACGTCCAAGATACTTTCAAGGTCCGTCTCCAAGGATGGAGGCCATACGGCCTACAGAGGTCTTCTGTACATCGCAAAGGGGGCGAAGAACGTGAAGTCCAGCGTGCGCTGCGTGAAACCTGACACCATGATTCTCGGAGACAACAAACCAATTGCCGAGTACATTGCAGGCGACCACGCAGTGGGAAGTCACGGCGAAAACACTGTCACGAGAACCTACGTCAATGAATTTGACAGCGACCTGGTGAAGATTCGTGCTGTAGGTCTGTTACCCATCGAAGTTACGCCCGAACATCCAATGCTTGTAGCGCACTCACGAGTCACATATCCATGTGTCATGCGCAACGGCAGACATGCGCATACGTCAAGAATAGAACTTGGCAGACCGGTCTGGAAGCCTGCCTTAGATCTGGCTGCCAAGCGCTCACGGGTTGACGGAGACTATCTTGCGGTACCTCGCATCAAGGGAACAGTAGAAATCACGTCGCTGGACCTGACGCCTTTTGCCAAGGGCGCTAGAGGACTGAACACGATGATAGGCAAAAGGCATCGGAGTATCTTCCTGCTAGATATCGACACGGCTTGGCTCCTTGGCATTTACGTTGCAGAGGGCTATTCAAGTCAGGACAAGATGAAATTCGCACTCAACTCAACAGAGACTGACCTGAGGGACAGAATAGCCTCGACGTTCCAACGCTTGGGATACAAGGTTCGATCCTACCGACGCAAGGAGGAGGAAGGCATGGAGGTTGTGGTGTTCGCTGAGGTTCTATCCAGGGCCTTTTGTGCATGGTGCGGAAAGGGCGCACCGAACAAACACATTCCGGACTTCATCATGCTGCATCGGAACCAAGCGATAGTCGACTCCTTCATGGAGGGATACACCTCAGGAGATGGTACGACCACAACAAACTCTGCCGGCAAGAGGAACGTGGTTCATGTGGTCACGACTTCAAGGCTACTTGCCACGCAGCTCCAGCTACTGGGAGCTCGAAGGGGACAGTTCTTCCGAATCACAAACGCAAGTCGTCCGGATCTCATCCAAGGGAGAAAGGTGAATGTTCACCAAAAGTATGACGTCAGGTCCAACCAGAGTCCGAGGATACAGGCACGAATAGACGACCGATTCGTCTATGTGCCAATAAGAAGGCTGGAGACAACCCGTTACCGGGGCCCAGTCTACAACCTCGAAACGTCCGACCATACCTATCTGATTTCAAACGCGGTGTCGCACAACTGCGACGCGCTCCTCATAGACGAGAAGAGCACGACCGCGACCTACCCCTATATGGAGATCCAGGAAGACGATGCCACCGTGACCCACGAGGCGAGCGTCGGGAAGGTCGGCGAGGAACAGCTCTTCTACCTGATGGCCAGGGGTATCTCCGAGGGAGACGCTCTGAGCATGGTAGTCAACGGATTCCTCGAGCCTTTCGCCAAGGAGTTGCCCATGGCCTACGCCGTAGAGTTCAACCGCCTTATGTCGCTCGAAATGACGAACGCTGTCGGTTGAGGCCCGCGTTCGGAGATTGATGGGGATTGTCCTTGACCAAAGCAAGTTCGTTCGACGAGGACCTCGCCCGGGCTCTCTCCGAGTCGCTGAACGAACCGGAGTGGCTCAGGGACTCCAGGCTGAAAGCCCTGGCTGAATTCTCCTCTCTGCCGCCAGAGAAGAACCCCCTCTATACGAAGTATGCCGGCATCTCCAGTTTTGACCTCTCCAGGTTCGGGATGGTCCCCGGCAAGACCACCGTCGACTTCCGCAGCTTGTTCTCGGGCTTCCTGACGGGCAAGGAGACCAACATCCTCCTCCAGGGAAACGAGACCCAGATTCACGCCGAGCTCGACCAGGAGACCGCCTCGAAAGGCGTGAAGCTGCTGCCTCTGCACGACGCCCTCGAGAGCGACGGAGAGATGGTCAGGCGCCTCTTCGAGGCGCGGCTCGTGGAGTCAGGTGGAGACAAGTTCGCTGCTTTCGTGAAGGCCTTCTTCAACAGCGGGACTCTTGTCTACGTTCCAAAGGGCGTGACCCTCGACAAGCCCCTGCGCAAGATGCTATTGCTCGACTCGCCCAAGTCGAGCGTGATCGACCAGACCTTCGTCTACGCCGACGAGGCTTCCAGGCTCGTCCTTCTGGAGGAGCTCTATTCGAGGGGCTCCCTCGGTCCTTCACTGGTGGCCTCGAACGTAGAGATTCACGCCAGACCCGGTTCTCACGTCGACTTCTCGTCCATCCAGCTGCTCGACGAACAGGCCGTCCATCTTTCCAACCGAGCGATCGAGACCCTGAGCGACTCCAGGGCGACTGCCAGCGTCCTCTCCCTCGGCGCCCAGGTGTCACGCTCCAGGATGAACTTCCTCCTGAACGGCAGGGGTTCTGTGGCCGAAGGGTTCGAAATCTTCTTCACTGACTCAAAGCAGAGATATGACTTCGAGTCGAACCTGATTCACAACGCTCGGGATTCGACCGGTTCGATTCAGGCACGGGGCGTCCTGAAGGGCGAGTCGCAATCGATTTTCAAGGGAATGATCAAGATCGTTAGAGAGGCGAAGAACTCCCGCTCGTACCTTGCCCACCACGCGATGATCCTCGAGCGGGGTGCGAAGTCTGACGCAATCCCTGGGCTCGAGATCGACAACAACGAAGTGAAGGCGACCCATTCTGCTTCAGTTGCGCAGGTCGATGAGGAACAGCTCTTCTATCTCATGGCAAGAGGTCTTCCTCTCGACGAGGCTAGGAAGATGGTCGTCCTGGGCTTCTTCGAACCTGTCCTCTCTCGAATCCCCATCGAACAGACGAGGGAGGGCGCGAGGTTCATGATTGAGGGCAAGTGGCATGGGAAAAAGAGCAGGCTAGTCGACAGGGAGACCCTCCTCGCGGAGACCGGGGAGACCACCCCGGAAGCCAAGCAGTCCGAAGACATCTTCGAGCGGCACTACAAGTACAGATGAGAGTCATGGGAGAGTTCGTCCCGGCGATCAAGGCATCGGAATTGGCGGAAGGGACGATGCTGACACTCGACTTGAAGGGTGTCCACCTTCTCCTCGCAAGGATAGGGGGTGAAGTCTCCGCGCTGAGCGGCACCTGCACCCACGAAGACGCGGACCTGGGACTGGGTTTCATCATCGAGGAAAGAGTCGTCTGCCCTCTTCACCTTTCCCAGTTCGACCTCAGGACAGGCCAGGTCCTCAACCCGCCTGCGATTGCACCTCTGCGAAGTTTCAATCTTAAAATAGAAGGCGAGACGATTTTCGTGGAAGTCTGATAGGAAGTCTCAAAGTTCTTGCCCCAGGCTGAAACTCTCGATGTCGGAAGAATCAGGCAAGACTTCCCAATTCTCCAAAGAAAGGTCCACGGCCGGAGGCTGGTCTACCTCGACAACGCGGCGACGAGCCAGAAGCCCAAGCAGGTAATCGACACTCTCGTAGACTACTATTCGCGCTACAACGCCAACGTCCACCGTACGGTCTATACCTTGGGAGAGGAGGCTACCGAAGCGTACGAGTCCTCGAGGGAGAGGGTGGCTCGGTTCGTGGGGGCCGCTCCCAGGGAGCTCGTCTTCGTCAGGGGGGCGACAGAGGCGTCCAACCTCGTGAGGTTCGCCTGGGGCGAGAAGTCCGTGAGATCCGGAGACACGCTCGTGACGACTATGATGGAGCACCACAGCAACATCGTCCCATGGCAGCTCTTGGCGAAGCAGAAAGGCGCCAAGCTCAGGTTCGTCGGCCTGCTGCCAGACGGGACCCTCGACATGGCACAATTCGAGGAGGCTCTGAAGGAATCACCGCGCCTCGTCGCAGTCACCCATTGCTCCAACGTCCTCGGCACCATCAACGACGTGACAAAGATCTGCTCAAAGGCGAAGAAGGCCGGAGCGACCACCTTCGTCGACGGGGCCCAGGCCGTGCCTCACATGCCGGTCGATATCTCCGCGATCGGCTGCGACTTCTATGCGTTCTCAGGACACAAGATGCTGGGGCCAACCGGGATTGGTGCGTTGGCAGGCCGGAAGGACCTTCTTTCAGAGATGGAGCCCTTTCAGGGAGGAGGGGAAATGATTCGCGAAGTCTTCTTGGACCACTCGACCTGGAACGACGTCCCGCACAAGTTCGAGGCAGGCACTGTCAACATCGCGGACACGATAGGACTGGGGGCTGCGGTGGACTACCTGACGGCTCTGGGGATGGCGCGCGTGAGGAATCACGAGCTGGGGCTCCTGAAGTATGCCATGGAAGCGCTCTCGAAGGTGAAGGGGTTCCAGCACTACGGACCGCAGGATGTGGCCCTCAAGGGGGGAGTGGTCTCCTTCAACCTGGCCGACATCCATCCGCACGACCTCGCGACGATCCTCGACAAAGAGGGCGTGGCGATTCGCTCGGGCCACCAATGCGCCCAGCCCCTGATGAGCTGGCTTGGTGTGGCGGCCACCAGCAGGGCAAGCTTCTACGTCTACAACTCTTACGACGACATCGACGCCCTCTGCGCCGGTCTTCAGAAGGCAAGGAGCATCTTCAAGATATGAGTGCTAGCGACATATACAAGGAACTGATCCTCGACTACTACAGGAACCCGAGGAACTTCGGCAAGCTGGACCAGTTCGACATCAGCTCCCACGATACAAACCCCCTGTGTGGAGACGAAATAGACATACAGATCAAAGTAGGGGACGGAAATAAGATTGAACAGATCAAGTTCTTCGGCAAGGGCTGTGCGATCAGCCAGGCTTCGGCGTCCATGTTGACCGAGCTGGCGAAGGGTAAGGACCTCACTTGGGTTAAGCAACTCGCGAAAGAAGACATACTGAAGTTGCTTGGAAACCCAGACCTCGGTCCCTCCAGGATAAAGTGTGCGCTCTTGGGAATGAAGGTTCTGAAGACGGGCGTCTACGGGTATCTGGGCGCGAAGCTCGAGGACCTGGGAGACTAGGCCATCTTCGTCCTAAGGCCTGCGCCTTCGCCCTTCCTTCTCCATGGTTTCACCGACATTACGTGGCACTTGAGCAACCATGCTGAGAGTGCGGGATCCCCAACAGCACAAGAGCATCCGTAAATCCCCCTCGTCTGGACCCTAGGCGATGGTCGAGGCCATAGACCACGATGTCATCATTGTGGGGAGCGGTCTCGCCGGCCTTAGGGCGGCGGCCGAAGTGCTGTCGCTGTCCGGCGGCTCGGGTCTGAGTCTCGCCGTCATCTCCAAACTCGCCCTCATGCGCAGTCACTCTGTAGGAGCCGAAGGAGGGACGGCCGCCGTCCTCTATCCCGAAGAAGGCGACAGCTTGGAGCTGCATGCCTGGGACACCATCAAGGGGAGCGACTTCTTGGCCGACCAAGATTCCGTGTGGAAGTTCGTCTCACACTGCCCGGAAGAGATGAGGCAGCTGGAAAGGTGGGGGATGCCCTGGTCGAGGAGGGAGGACGGGCGGATAGCCCAGAGACCATTCGGGGGCCATAGCTACGACAGAGCGACCTTCGCTCAAGACAAGGTGGGCTTCTTTGAGATGAGGACTCTCTACGACAAACTCCAGGAGTACGACAATTGGTCTAGGTATGACGAGACCTTCGTGACCTCCGTCGTCGTGGAAGACGGGACCTTCAAGGGCTGCACCGCAATTGAGCTGAAGACGGGGAAGTTCGTCTTCCTCAAGGCAAAGGCGGCCGTAATAGCCACCGGAGGGGCAGGGCAACTCTGGAAGTTCACAGCGACCTCAGCAAGTGTCACCGGGGACGGAATCGGGCTGGCATACCGTGCGGGCCTTCCCATTGAAGACATGGAGTTCATGCAGTTCCATCCGACAGGGTTGATTCCCACCGGCATCCTGATCACCGAGGGAGCGAGGGGAGAGGGAGGGTATCTTGTAAACTCCAAAGGCGAAAGGTTCCTGCAGCGCTACGCCCCCTCGAAGATGGAGCTGGCTCCGAGGGACGTCGTCTCTAGGTCAATCATGAAAGAGATAGGCGAAGGCAGGGGGTTCAAGGACGAGGACTCGGGTCTCTCCTTCGTACACCTCGACCTGAGGCACCTCGGAAGGGAGAAGATAGACGCCAGGCTCCCATTCATCAAAGAGCTGTCCATGAAATTCGCGGGGATCGATCCAGTGGAGGAGCCGATTCCGATAAAGCCCACGGCTCACTACACCATGGGCGGAATCCGAGTCGACGACAACGGAAGGGTCCTCGACGAGCGGTCGCAGGCCGTGAGGGGGTTATGGGCGGCCGGCGAAGCAGCATGTGTAAGCATCCATGGCGCCAACAGGCTAGGTGCGAATTCCACCGCGGAGTGCCTGGTGTTTGGGAGAATAGTGGGTGGAGATATAGTGAGGTACCTGGCTTCGGACAGTGCACACCCTCCGGGGAATGACGGCTCTCTCGTCGCCAGCGAAGAAGACAGAGTCTTCAAGAGCCTTTTCAGAAACGAAACCTCAACCGAGGATGTCTACGTCTTGAAGGCGAGGCTGAGAGAGATAATGGACAAATCAGTCTACGTGTTCAGGGACGAGGCTGGGCTGACCGACGCCGTGCGAGAGGTCAGGGAACTGAAGGAGAAATATCGGGGGGTGCGAGTGACTGATGGTGGCGGGGTGTTCAACTACAACCTTCTGGATACGCTAGAGGTTGGGGTGATGCTCGAGCTGGCCGAGGTCGTGGCACAGGGAGCGCTCAACAGAAGAGAGTCGCGTGGCGGGCACGCCCGTCTTGACTATCCCCAGAGGGATGACGCCAACTGGCTGAAGCACACGCTCGCCCAACGAACGGAGAGTGGTCCATCGTTCAGCTTCGCACCCGTCCGCATCACCATGTGGAAGCCCGTGGAGAGGAAGTATTGAGGTGAGAGTCTGGAGAAGATAACCCTGGAAGTCGCGAGAGCCGGTGGCAGGCTTGTCAGGTACGAGCTCAAGTACAGGAAGGGGATGACCGTCCTGGACGCTCTGACCGAAGTCAGAGAGAAGCAAGACAGCAGCCTCGGGTACAGGCACAGCTGCAGAATGGGAATCTGCGGTTCCTGCGGGATGACTATCGAGGGGGTTCCCAGGCTCGCCTGTCAGACTCAGGTTTCGATCCTGAAGACCGACGTCATCAGGGTCGAGCCGCTGCACAGTATGGGCGTGATAAAGGACTTGGTCGTCGATATCGCTCCATTCATGGCCATGCACAAGTCGGTGAAACCCTACATCATGCGAAGCAACATCGACGAGCGGGACCATTCGGACAGGGAATACAGGGTCCTCTCGGAGGAGGTCCGCAGGTTCCTGCAATTCGATTACTGCATCATGTGCGGTCTCTGTTACTCAGCCTGCCCCACCGTCGCGCTAGACCCGGCATACATAGGGCCTCAGGCCATCGCACAGTCGTACAGGTACATGGCGGACCCAAGAGACGAAGGCTGGGACCAGAGGATAGACTTGTTGGATACATCTCACGGCGTCTGGAGGTGCCACGTGGCGGGTGCTTGCAGCTTCGTCTGCCCGAAGGATGTCGACCCAGCAAAGGCAATACAGATGGCAAGGAAGGAGATCCTGAAAAAGCGTCTCCTCAGAAGAAAGGCCAGGGTCGGGGCACCGCCGGTTCCCCCCATGGTTTCCAAGGAGGTCAAGCAAGGTGCAAAGCCTCCCCCACTTGACTTCGGGGAAGGGAGCGTTAGCGGGAAATGAAGAAGGACCCAAGGTACAAGTCCGGGCTAATTTCCAGCCTGAGTCCATTCGGGTACAACGTGGAGAGGTGGAGCTACACTCTGCACAGGGTTACGGGAGTCGTGTTGATTGGTTACTTGATGGCCCACATCTTCGAGACATTCGAATTGAGTGTCGGCAATGGTGCATGGAATAGCACCATGGCAACACTCCACTCTTTGGGTCCTCTCGAATTGGTCGGCCTGTGGATCGTCGCAGGGTCAGCGCTCTATCATGGAGCGAACGGGATAAGACTCATACTCAACGAGATGTTCGGGAAGCTCATGGGTATGCCAATCCTCCCTGTCTACCCGTATTCCCCCACATCTTTGGGAAGGAACCAGAAGATATTCGTCTGGACAATCACAGGCGTCGTGCTTGTGCTCTGGGTTTGGGCAGGCCTGTACCTTTTGGCAGGTCTGGGGGTCGTCCAATGAAGGAGTCCTGGAACATGATCTTGACGTACATCACCGCCATGGTTCTCATCTTCGTGCTGACCTTCCACTTTCTCCTTCAGGGTCCTCTTGCCGGCAAGTCCTTCGAAGATACGCTCGCTTTCACTTACGCCCAGGGAAACCTAGTCAGCTTTGAGGTCATCTTCGGCCTGCTTCTTTACGCTGCGATTCTTCACGGCCTAAACGGTGTTCGCGTGATCGCACTCGAATGGTTCCACCCTGAAAAGAAAGCTTGGCTCTTGAACCTAATCGTTGTGGCGCTGATGGCCTTTTTCCTTGCGCTAGGCTCTTATACGCTCCTAATGGTTGGTTAGTCTCATCCTAGAAGCGATTCTACGGTCTCCCGAGCCCCCGCTCACATTCCCTTCACACGAACCCCGGAACGCGCGCGTCCATCCAGTGCCAGACGAACCGGCGGAGACGAACGCAAACCTCACCGTGAATCGAGCCTCTCCCATTCGGCGGCGATTTCATCTGATCAGAATCATAGTGGTGAACGCGATTACCCCCGAGTCAGACCTCTTCATGCGACTCTGATTGGGTCTTTGACTCCTTTCATCATGGACACGTTTATAACCGCATCATCAATCGCTGGAGAACTACGAGAGGGGTAAAGTGCCTCACTACGGCTACAGTTTCGAGGGTTTCGACCCAGAAGTGCACGTCAGGGCTAGCGGTAGAGAGGTCAACGTCTCACCAAAGGCAGCCCGTGAGATTGCATTAACGATAAAGGGCATGACGATTGCAAAGGCAATCGACCTTCTTGAACGGGTCGAACAGATGAAGATGCCAATCGCCTTCAGACGCCACAAGCTTAAGGTCGGCCACAGGAGCGAACTCCAGGGTTTCCCCACCGGCTCCTACCCGGTCAAGGCCGCCCGAGCCTACCTCCAGGTTCTGCAGAACCTCCAGGGCATCGCAGAATTCAAGGGGTTAGACCCCGATAGAATCGAGATAATACACGCTGCCGGATATGCAGGCAGAACGATCAAGGACTATGTCCCGAGGGCGATGGGACGGAGCTCGCCGAACTTCCACCAGCTTGTCCACATCGAGCTCATAGGCAAGGAAGTCTAAGCCATGTCTGTCCAGCAACAAACATCTGTCAAGTCTATTCTGACGACCAGCAGGTCGTTCACCGAGCTGGACGAGTTCTTCGAAAAGGAGCTGAAAGACGCGGGGTATGGAGGGTTGGAGATCCAGAAGTCTCCTGTCGGAATCACTTTGAAGGTCTATGTGGCGAGGCCAGGCCTGGCAATCGGGAGGCGTGGAACAGGGATCAAGGACCTGACGGACAAGGTCGCGGCTAGGTTCAAGCTCGCGAACCCCCAGATCGCGGTAACGGAGGTTGAGAATCCTGAGCTCAATGCTAGGATAATGGCAGCGAGAATCGCTCAGATTGCTTCCAGAGGCACTGCATTCAGGAGGGCCGCACAGTGGTCGGTCAACAACATAATGAACGCTGGCGCAGCCGGAGTGGAAATCTCCGTGGCTGGAAAGCTTCGCAGCGACAGGTCTCACGGCGAGAAGTACAGGGCCGGAATCGTCCCAAAGAGCGGGGAGACGGCGGCGAGGTCGGTCACTGAGGCAACCACGGATGTGCTCTTGAAGCTCGGGCTCTATGGCATCAAAGTGAAGATTGCGCTCAAGGACGCCCTTCCACCGGACTTCCAGTTCAAGGAGGACGTGAAGGAAGAGGAGAACAGAGAAAATGACTCAGCTCAAGGCGAAGGAACTCAGGAAGCAAGACGCTGATAAGCTGAAGGAGACGCTCTTCGACCTCAGGTCGGAGTTCTCCAAGCTGAAAGGCGAGGCCGATAGGGGGATCGTCAAGAAGGATGTAGGTAACATCCGGAGGATAAGGAGGAGCATCGCGATGATTCTCACTGTAATGCACGAGAAGGGAATAGTCGAATGAACATCATCGGTGAGAGGTTGACGATACTGAGTTCCACAGACCCTTCGAAGGCGGGGAGGACTGGCACGGTGCTGCTAGACACGGCGAAGACGCTTCTTCTCGATTCTAACGGGACGGTCTTGAGGGTCGAGAAGGCAGGGAGCGTGTTCCGGGTGTTCGGCTCAAACGTAGTCGTAGCTGGGTCCGACATCATGGGCAGGCTTGAGGACAGGTGGGGGCTGCGTTCGAGATGAGCACTGCCGGCCTCGAAGTGGAGCTCCCCAAGAAGCAGTGTCAGGACGAGAGATGCCCCTTCCACGGTAGTCTCAAGGTGAGGGGCAGACTCCTCTCTGGCAGGGCGGTCTCCACTGCTGGCAAGGGCTTCGTCGTGGTTCAGATGGAGTACCTCCACAAGGTCAGCAAGTACAACAGGAGCGAGCGGCGAAAGAGCAGAATCTCAGCACGCGTACCACAGTGCTTGGAGGTCAAGGACGGTGACGTCGTCACGATTGGCGAATGCAGACCTCTATCGAAGACAATCTCCTTCGTGGTCGTCGAATCTAGGAGGAGCTCCTGATGTCGACGAAATCCCGTGCGGTCTCTGCCAAAGGAGTCGAGGAGTTCAAGAACTACATAACTAGGGCGATACCTCTGAACGCAGTCATCACGTGTGCGGACAACACTGGGGCGAAGACCCTCAGGGTCGTGATGGTGACAAAGGCCAAGACCAGGCTCGCTAGGTATCCCGCGGCTTCGGTAGGAGACAGCATCGTCTGCGTCGTCAAGAAGGGTCCTCTGGAGCTCAGGAAGCAGGTCTTCGGCGCTGTCATCATCCGGCAAAAGTACCCGGTAAGGAGGTTGAGCGGTCAGAGGGTAATGTTCGAGGACAACGCAGCAGTCATAGTGACACCCGAGGGAGACCTGAAGGGGACCGACATCAAGGGGCCGGTCGCGAGCGAGGCCGCAGAAAAGTGGCCGAGGATAGCCAACCTGGCTTCCATAATAATCTGAGGTGGATGGATTGAAGTTCGGTTCACGGCTCTCAACGGAACTGCAGGAGAAATACAAGAAGAAGGCCGTCAGACCTCGCGAGGGTGACTCTGTCAAGATTGTCAGGGGAGAGTTCAAGGGCATCGAAGGCAAAGTCACGAAGGTCTTGCCTCGAGAAGGGAGGCTCAACGTGGAAGGAGTCACCAGGGAGAAGCAGAAGGGCGGAACCTCCCCCGTACCAATCCATTCCTCCAACGTCGTGGTGACGACTGTTCTGCTCGACGACAAGACGAGGAAGAACAAGTTGGAGGAAGAGGCGTAGTTGGGGAAGAAGGGAGGGCGGAACAGGCTGAAGAGCATCGCGGCCCCTCGCAGTTGGGACATCTCGCGGAAGGGCGACAGGTTCGTCTACAAGCCGACTCCGGGCCCTTACCCGATCGCCGCATCCTATCCTCTCGGAGTTGTTATCAGAGACCTCGCCGCAATGGCGACCCGCTCGAAAGAGGTCAAGTTCATCGTGAAGTCGGGCAAGGTCCTGATCGACGGAACAGAGAGGCACGCGCCAACCTTCCCGGTCGGGCTGTTCAACGTGGTCAGCGTCCCGATCGAAGGACTCAACTTCAGGCTGGTTCCTTCCCCAAAGGGGCTCGTGCTTGCGAAACTGGGAGCCGATGAGACCAGCAAGAAACTCTGCAGGGTGAGCACAAAGACGAAGGTCAGGGGCGGTCACATTCAATATGGGCTGCACGACGGCCGGTCAATCCTCTCCGATTCGCTGACCCTCAGCCCAGGAGACGCCGTGCTCCTCGAGGTTCCGTCTCAGAAGGTCCTAGGTCAGGTTAAGCTGGCGAAGGGGTCGGTCGGATTGATTCTCTCCGGAGTCAGGGCGGGCCAGACGGGGAAGATAGCAGAGGTCAAGGAGGGGACAATCTCGAGGGAACGAATGGTCAGGATATCGTTGCCGGGAGGCGACGCAGAGATCCCGTCTCGCCTGGTCTTTCCGGTCGGGACGGACGGACCGGTGATAACGATAGGGGCTGTTGCCTGATGAGCCAGACCGCCGTCCACGAGAACCCGATGAGAGTTATCAAGGTCGGGAAGGTCGTGATCAACATAGGCCTCGGAAAGTCCGGTGAGGCCATCGAGAGGGGCAAGCAGGTCCTCGAACAGGTGACGGGTCAGAAGCCGAGCCAGAGGCGCGCCAAGACGTCGATCAGGGATTTTGGCGTCCACAAGGGAGAACCGATAGGCGTCTCCGTCACGGTTAGGGGAGAGGGCGTCACAGGCCTGATCGAGAAGCTCCTTGCGGCCAGAGAGAAGAAGCTGGCAGCGTCCTCATTCGACCCGAGGGGATCTGTTTCCTTCGGGATCAAGGAGCACATCGAAATCCCCGGGATTAAGTACGACCCCGCTATCGGCATCCTCGGGATGAACGTGTCTGTCTTGCTTGAGAGGCCCGGCTACAGTGTCGCCAGGAGGTCCAGGCGAACCGCACGGATCGGCAAGGCCCACCGTGTGTCAAAGGAAGAATCAATGCAGTACTTCAAGGAGAAGTTCGGAGTGGTGATAGTTTGAAAGAACGGCACACTAAACAGCGGAAGTACGGTAAGTCCACTCACTACTGCAGAAGGTGCGGACAGTACGGGGCGGTAATCAGGTCCTATGGATTAGTGCTGTGTAGACAGTGCTTCCGCGAAGTAGCCGAGAAGCTGGGCTTCAGGAAGTACGACTAGGTGATCTGAATGGCAGCCACCAACGTTCTCTCAAACCTCTTCGCGAGCCTGCAGAACGCCGAGATGAGGAACAAGAAGGAGTGCATCATCATCCCTGCTTCGAGTCTGGCGAGCGAGGTTCTGAAGGTCCTCCAGAGGAAGCGGTACATAGGCGAGTTCGAGCACATTGACGACGGCGTCGGCGGGAAGCTTAGGGTCCAGCTACTGGGACGAATCAACAAATGCTGCGTCATATCGCCGAGATTCTCGGTCAAGTCTTCGAAGCTAGTCGACTGGGAGCACAGGTATCTTCCGGCGGTAGGCGTCGGGACTCTGATCGTTTCCACGCCCCAAGGCGTCATGGCCCACGCGGAGGCGCAGGAGAAGAAGATCGGCGGGAGATTGATCGGCTTTGTCTACTGAGCAGGTTCAGCAGCAGGTCGTGGAGCTGCCCCCTGGCGTGACCGCAACCCTGGCAGGCAGGACCCTTTCGGTGAAGGGCAAGCTGGGCGAAGTGAAGAAGCATTTCGACAAGGTCAACGTGAACCTCTCCCTCGAAGGGAACAAGGTCAGCGTCTCTCCCTTCTCCCTGAAGAAGAAGGACAACGTGATAGTGAACACGGTCGTGAGCCTCGTGAACAACATGATTACCGGCGTTACGAAGGGTTACACATACAGGCTCAAGGTCGTATACGCTCACTTTCCGATCTCAGTGAAGACGAAGGGGGATGAGATTCATGTCGAGAACTTCGTGGGAGAAAGGTCGCCGAGGATCGCCAAGATTGTCGGGGCGTGTAAGGTCGCGATTGAGGGCGACGACGTCGTAGTCAAGGGCGTCTCGGTCGAGGACGTCGGCCAGACCGCGGCCAACGTGGAGCTCGCTACGAAGATAAAACGGAAGGACCAGAGAATCTTCTTGGACGGCGTCTATATCTACCAGAAGGAGGAGGGTCCCTAACTTTGCCGAAGGCGAAGGTTTCGGAAGAGAACAGGCTAAAGGCGCTCGTAGCGAAGCGGGGTGAGCTAGCGAAGCACAGGCCAAAGTTCGTGAGACAGGAGAGCTGGAGATATGTGAGGATCCACCCCGAGTGGAGGAAGCCCAAGGGCGTCGACAACAAGGTGAGGCGCCAGGACAAGGGCTGGCCTCCCCTCGTCAGGGTCGGCTACAGGGGGCCAGTCGAATCTAGGGGGCTGCACCCGAGCGGTCACTTCGAGGTCCTCGTGCACAGGCCTGCTGACCTCGACGGCCTAGTGCCCGGCAGAGACGTAGCCAGAATCGGAGGTACGGTGGGTGCCAAGAAGAGGGAGCAGATTCTCAGCAGGGCGACCGAGCTGGGCATAAGGGTCCTAAACCCAACAGGATTGAGGGTGATTGAACCTAAGGAGTAGGAGGAGGCTGGCCGCGTCGGTCCTCGGTGTCGGCGAGGACAGAGTGATCTTCGACGAGGAGTATACGGATTTGATCCAGGACGCCATCACCAGAAGCACCATCAGAGGCCTGGTCGGATTCGGTGCGATCAGGGTGGCTCCGGAGAAGGGCGTCTCCCGCGGCAGGTTCCGGGAGAGGTCGGACAGGCTGAAGCGAGGCAGGGGAGCCGGTTCGACTAAGGGCAGCTCGCACGCGCGGAATCCCAGGAAGGAGATGTGGATGACCAAGGTTCGCGCTCTACGATGGAGGCTCAAGGTTGCCAAGGACAGGAAACAGATCAGCAACGAATCCTACAAGGCTCTCTACAAGCAGGTGAAAGGTGGCCAGGTGCGTGGGGTCAAACACTTACTGGGCCTGATGAAGGAGGCCAAGAAGTGAAGCCCGTCCACGTTCCTCTGCTGCGCAGGCGGAGAGAAGGGGTCACCGACTACAGGTCCAGGAAGCGTGCGATTACCTCGCACCGGGTGCTGCTGGTCGTCCGCGTATCGAACAAGAACGTCACTTCGCAGTTCGTGATTCCAAAGGTGGAAGGAGATTCGGTTGTCGCCTCCGCTCATTCTCGGGAGCTGTTAAAGCTGGGGTGGCACGGTTCGTTGAAGTCGACTCCCGCGTGCTATCTCCTCGGGATGCTGGCTGGCAAGAAGGCTCTCGCCAATGGCATCAAGGAGGCGGTCCTGTACAACGGCCTTGCTCCCTTCGTCAGGGGAGGTCGTGTCGGGGCGCTCGTCAAGGGTGTGGTAGAGGCAGGGGTGGAAGTGCCGGTCGGAGAGGAG